>Ga0208196_1000462_pt1 | contig 54382 bp, 44 predicted proteins | sample AD_JPNNA7_MetaG_FD_184443 | JGI IMG/M metagenome (GOLD analysis project Ga0208196, IMG submission 184443) | Active sludge microbial communities of municipal wastewater-treating anaerobic digesters from Japan - AD_JPNNA7_MetaG (SPAdes) (version 2) | ecosystem: Engineered > Bioreactor > Anaerobic...
CTTAATTGCAGAAATCCTGTCAGAAACTACCTAAACCGGTCTTGGAAAGGATGAGCAAGGATGAGCTACGATGCGACAGTTTGCAGTTTTCACTGCACAATTTGCAGTTTTCGTTGTCACTTTGCAGCTATGTGACGCGGTCTCCGGCGGTTCCCGGCTTTTTTTTCTTGACACAAACCTAAGCTTATAATTTAGAGTATCTTATTAACGAAATCAATATCGCTTCGGCGACGCATAGCTTACACTATATAAGGAGAAAAAACATGACAAAAGCAGATCTGGTAAAACTCGTCTCTGAGAACACCGGCATCATCCGCAAAGACGTTGCGGTGGTTGTCGATTCCCTGCTGCAGGCTATCAAAGACAGCCTGGGCAAGGGTCACCACATCGAAATCCGCGGTTTTGGCACCTTCCGCTTGAAAACCCGCAAACCCCGCATGGGACGCAATCCTAAGACTGAAGAGAAAGTACCGGTTCCGGCCAGGACCGTTCCCACCTTCAAGTTCTCCCGCGAATTCAAAAACATGGTCGTTGACCTCAAAATCAATGAGTAGAGTGAGCCAAAATGCCCTGCGGTAAAAAGAGAAAGAGACATAAAATCGCCACTCACAAGCGGAAAAAACGCCTACGTAAAAACCGTCATAAAAAGAAATAAATCGTAGCCACCCTTCGGGGTGGCTTTTTTGGCTTGGGCTTGAATTTCGACCGCGAAGACCACAACCTGGAACTGCGCCAGTTGATCCGAGACACCCTTAGCGCGACGCTGGAGGGGGATTTTTCCACGCATCCGGATTATCCATATTTCTTCACCCGCGCGTTTTACGATATGTTCACCGAGGTGGAAGGGCTGCCCCTCTTTCCCCAGGAAATGCCTGAGGTCTTTTTGCGCTGGGCCGGACTGGAAGCGGGAAAAGGGATCAGCCCGGAGGAAATCCTGGTTCTGGACCTCGAAACAACGGGGCTGGGACGCGGCCAGACCATCGCCTTTATGATCGGATTGGGTTATTATGAGGAGGGGCGCTATGTGGTGGAGCAGCTCTTCCTGCCCGAACCGGAGGCTGAGGCCAGCTCTTTCGACCGCCTGATAGAGCTTTTGGAAAAGAAATCCGTGCTGATCACCTTCAACGGCAAAACCTTCGACGTGCCCATCCTGGAATCCCGCCTGCTCTACAACCACATCTGGCTGGACCTGCGTTCCAAGCTGCACATCGACCTGCTCCACATCGCCCGGAGGCTCTGGAAAAACAAAATCCCCTCCTGCGCCCTGGAAACCATCGAATTCTACATCCTGGGCCACATCCGGGAAAAGGAACTGGACATCGAGGGCGGCCTCATCCCCCAAACCTATTTCCAGTTCCTGATCAGCGGGGATGCCGAATTGATGCGTCGCGTTTTCATCCATAACCAGCTTGACATCCTCCACACCGCCGCTCTTTTCACCCTGATCTGCGACAGCGTTGGTTATCCACCCGCCCTGGGTTTTGACCACCGCATCGACTACCACGCCCTGGCCCGGCTCTATCTCAGCCAGGGCGAAAGCGAAGCTGCACGCGCCATCCTAACCGACCTGCTGGCCCAAAACATCGTTTCCGGGGACATCGCCTGCGATCTTGGTCTGATCAATAAAAAGGAGGGCGATTTGGAGGCCTCGGAAAGCTGTTTCGCCCTTGCAGCAGCCCTCGACCATCCCACCGGAACGCTGGAATACGCCAAGCTTCTGGAAAAACGCCGGGAGTTCGACAGCGCCCTTCAGCAAGCCCGGAAGCTGCTCGACTGGCATCTGGCCCGGCCTCGGACCAATGCCAGGCAGGTGGAGGAACTGGAGAAAAGGGTTCTGCGCCTGCGCGGAAAACTGGGCATCTGACCCCAAAAGCTCCAAACCGGATTGATAAAGCCCGGAGAGTAGCAGAAATGTCTGCCCATCATCACTTCCTGCCAGCCAGACCCTTAGCGCCTTCGTTTATCTCCCTCCCTTTCCTCCCGTATAATCCTCGCATCGAATGCGGGCATCATGCGGGAGGTGCGACTGGGAAACAGGAAAGCGCCTTAACGGCCAGACTGCATCGCATCTACACGGTCACACGCTGGCGTCGAGCGAGGAACGAGCATCGACGCCAGCAACACTTCCTGTAGTCCATGCTCGCGGGCTCGCTGGACTCCAGGCTACATACCGATGTCGGAAACGGTATCCGCTTTACCCATCCGGCTAAAAGTAGAGCTAAAAAAAGAGGCGCCGCCTGAGCGGCACCTCAAACGAGTGTATGATCGCGGAGAACGGGAGAAGCTTTACTCGGAAGGAGTCACGATCAGCTTGTTGCCGTCAATGCCGACAATAGTTACCTTGGCATCCTCCGCGATGGGTTTGGCGTCGGTCGAAATGGCAACCCATTCTTCCCCGCCGACTTTCACGTAACCTTTGCCCTCCGCCGGAATGGCTTTGGTGATGATCCCTTGTTCGCCTTTCAAGGCATAAACATTGGTTTCCCGGCCGGCGTTGCGCAGCACCCTTTTCCCCACCTTGCGGGTGAAGAGGAAAGCCACGAAACTGATCACAGCGAAGATTACGATCTGCAAAGGCACGTTGCTTCCCACCAGGTGCAGGAGGCTGAGCAGCCCGGTGGCGATGGCGCCGATGCCCAGGGCAACGAAAAAGAACGCGGGATCAAAGATCTCGATGATCACGAAAACGATCCCGAGGATTATCCACACGTGCCAGGGTTGAATGTCGATCATTGGTTCTCCCGGTGTTACTTGGAGGTTTCTTCCGGTTTGGGCTTTTCCGCGCTGTCGGGGTTGGATGTGCGCCTGTCTTTGTAGATGCGCTTTACTTTGCGTTTGCTGCCGCCGTAACCGTAGCGGGAGGAATAGCGGTTGGTGTAGCTGCCGTATCCGCCGTATTGGTAAGAACCTCCCAAGCCGCTGGCGCTGAATCCTTTAACACCCATAAGAGCCATCAGGTACATGATCAGCTTGGTGCCGTAGTAGGCAAGGACAACGGCCACAAACAGCACGATCAGGGCGCCGAAGAAATTATAGACGAATTTGCGAACGGTGGAAACGCTGCTGCCGGTCATGCCGGGAACTATCTGCACATAGAGCAGGGTGGTATTAGCCTGACTCAGCACTTTCACCAGGTTTTCCTGATCCCTGATCTGCGAGATCAGGAATTCCTTCCTGTCGGCTATGTTGCCATAAGTTTGTCCCACGGCATCCATCGCGGCCAATTCACTCTTCTTGGAGGCCAGGATTCCTTCTTCCGTCTCCAGCGACTTGATCACCAAAGCTGAATCCACTATTTCTTTATAGCCTTCTATGCTGCCCAGGTCGTAGAATTTCTTTTGGATTTCTGAAAACCTGCCGCCTTCTATCCTGAATATATAAGAGCCATAGCCGCTTTCACTGGATTTGAGCAGTGGTTTTTCCAGGGCATAGCTGCTGATGAAGTTGTTCATTTCCTGCAGGGCGTGTTTGATGTTCGAGCTCTTCACCCGCAACTGGGCTTTATTGAGTGACTTGTAATCGCCGAAGATCTTGTTGGCGTCTTTGAACAGCGAACTGTAATCCGGACCCTTTTCCTTTTGCATCAAAGCCGCGTAGCCAGCCCATGACAGAGCGAGGAAGATCACAAAGATCGCCACCGCGCGCAGTCTCCGTTTAGTTGTTTTGTCCATTATATCCTCATGTCCTGTATTTAGTTATCAATTCCCGGGCATGCTCCAGTGAGATGTCGGATACATCTCCGGAAAGCATCCGGGCCAGTTCTTCCAATCTTTGTTCCGCCTTAAGCGGCACCATTTTAATCACGTTCTTCTTTTTGCCTGCCTCTTTTTTCAGTGCCACCTGATGGTCGGCGATGGCGGCGATCTGGGCCAGATGCGTTATGCAAATGATCCGGTGCCGCCGCGCCAGGGCGAAGATGAACTGCGCGACGTACTCTGCAGTCTTGCCGCCGATGCCGGAATCTATCTCGTCCAGGATCATCAGCTTTTCCTCTATCCGCTCTGACAGCACCTTTTTGATGGCCAGCAGGATGCGGGAAAGCTCGCCGCCGGAAGCCACTGTGGACAGAGGCCTTAGCTCGCTGCCCCGGTTCGCGCTGAAAAAATACTGGCAAGCATCCTGACCCTGCTCAGTGCAGGAATCAAGATATTCTTGCATTATGATTTTACCATCTGCCTTTTTGTCAATCTTTATTTTGAAGCGGGCGTCGGGAATGGAGAGCAAACTGATGCTTTCACGCAACTCTTCGGAGAGTTTTTCCGCCGCTGCCAGGCGGCTGGCGCTGAGCCTGTCCCCGTTCGCACGCAGGGCTTCAAAGTCTCTTTCCGTCGATCTTTCCAGATTTTCAACCCGCTCACTCAGATCGGTGTAGGCGTTGATCTGGGCCTTCCTCTCGGCGAAAAGCTCCAGCAGTTCACTGATTGTTTTGGCTTTGTGCTTGTGCAGCAGACTGTTGATGGTGTCCAGCCGTTCCTGGATGGTTTCCAGGCGCGCAGGGTCTGGATTCACGTCCTGGCAGAGGTCACCCAGCGCCGCTGAACTCTCCGTAACCAGTTCCAGACAGTCGCGCAGGCTCTGTTCGATGTTCGCCACGCGCGGATTGAGGTGGGAAAAACGGGCCAGGGCTGCCACGCTGGCGCTGAGGCGACTGTGAACGCTGTTTTCTCTCTCATAGAGGTCAAAGCTGCTGGCGGCGGCTGTTTCGGCGATTTCCTGGGCATGGCTGAGCAGCTCGAATTCCTGTTGCAGTTCCAGGTCCTCGCCCTCCTTCAGTCCCGCTTTTTCCAGTTCCTCGAACTGATATTGGTAAAGCTCCCTCAACTGGTGGTCCTGTTCCACCTTAGCCTTCAGTCTTTCCAGTTCCTTGAGGCTCTCGCGCAGGCCTCTGTATTGCGTGGAAAAAGCGCATACCAGGGCTTCGTTCTGGGCGTAAAGGTCCAGCAGGTGAAGCTGATAGGCGGCGGAAAGCAGCCGCTGCTGGTCGCGCTGGTGGTGAAAATCGATCATCAGGGGTTTGAGTTCCCTCAGCAGCGAGGCCGTAACTTTGCGCCCGTTCAGGAAATAGCTGGATTTCCCCGCGGTACTCACCTCCCGGGCCAGCACCAGTTCATCCTCCGGTTCGTAGCCCTGCTCCGCCAGCCAGTCCCTTACTTCGAAGTTATGGGAAAGATCAAAACTGGCTTCCAGATAGATGGGCTGCTGGGGGTCGAAGGCTTCCAGCGCGGGTGCCGGATCGGCAAAGATGAGGGACACGGAGCCCACCAATATGGATTTTCCCGCCCCCGTCTCCCCGCTCAGGACGGTCATGCCCGGGCCGAAACTCAGCTTCTGCTCGGGCACGAAAAGGTAGTTGCGGATTTGGATCCCTGTGAGCATTTACTTACCCAGGTGCATCTTGCGCCGCAGAATCTGGTAAAAGGTGCGGTTGGAAAGCTTCACGAACTGCACCTGCTGTTTGGCTGCGGTGATCAGAACCTCATCGTTTTCCTGCAGCGGGCTGCAGTTCACTCCGTCAAGCTGCAGCGCGGCAGGTTCCTCCAAGCCGTGAACGCGCATGAGGATTCTGTCGCGGGAGGAAAAGACCATTGGCCGGATGGTGAGCAGATGAGGATTAAGCGGAGTGAGCACAATGGCGCGCAGTTCCGGGGCGAGAATGGGCCCTCCGGCGGCCAGTGAATAGGCTGTGGAACCGGTTGGAGTGCTGGCCACAACGCCATCGCAGCGTGTGTCGAAGACGAAGCGTCCGCCGCTGAAGATGCGCACCCCGATCAGGCGCGGGGTGTCTGCCTTGTGGATAACCGCGTCGTTTAGGGCAAGGCCTTTGAAGATTATCTCCCCCTGCCGCCGCAACTGGCATTGGACCGTCATTCTGGGCAATAGCCGGTATTTCCCCTTCAGCAGGTCACAGATGGATTTGTTCAGCTCGCCTAAAGTGGTTTCGGAAAGAAAGCCTAGCCAGCCCATATTGATGCCCAGGATCGGGGCTCCGGAACTGAGGGCCAGGTCTTTGGCCCGCAGGATAGTGCCGTCGCCGCCAAAGACAAGGATGCAGTCCAGCTTCTTCGCGGTCTTCCCTTCAGGGTCCAAAACGCTGAATCCTTTTGGCATTAAGTGCCGCTGCTCGCGAATGCCGTGGAAGCGGACCCCGTGTTCGGCAGCCAGGGCTTCTAGCTTGGCGAATATGGCCTGTTTATCCGCGAAAGAGGGTTTGATGTAGATGGCGAAGTTCTTCATTCCAGCGATTCCAGTATCCTCAGATACGATTCATAGCGCTCCAACGGGATTTTGCCCGCCTCCTGGGCATCCAGAACGGCGCAGTCATCCTCATGGGTGTGGGTGCAATCACGGAAAAAGCAGTTCGGAGCCAGTTTCGCGAAACCCGGAAACACTCTCGGAATCTCGCTTATCGCGCTGCGGTGCAGGTTCACTGTCTTGATTCCGGGGGTGTCGAGCAAGTGTCCGCCGAAACTCCAGGGAAACAGGATCGCCTGGGTGGTGGTGTGCTTCCCTTTTTCATTGAAATCGCTCACCTCGGCCGTGCGCAGCTCCAACCCCGGTTCCAGCCAGTTGATCAGCGAGCTTTTGCCCGTGCCGGATTGCCCGGAAAACACGCTGTCCCTGTCGATCAGGATGGCGCGCAAATCCTCCATCCCTTCGCCGCTCACTACGGAGGTGTAGAGCAGCGGATAGCCTGATTCGCGGTAGTAATCAACCGTGTCAGCCAGTTCCTCGCGGTCTTCGCAGAGGTCGATCTTGTTGATCACGATTACCGGGTGGATGTTTTCCAGGGTGGCGGCACAGATATAGCGGTCGATCAGGCCCGGCTTGATCAGCGGCATTCGCCAGGAAGCCGTGATCACCACCTGGTCGATGTTGGCGGCCACAATGATCTCTTTCTGGAAGTTGCCGCTGGCGTAGCGGGAAAGGGTGTTCACCCGGGGCAGGATGTTTTCGATGCGGAAATGGGGATCGCCTGAGATGTCCAGCTCAACGCGGTCGCCCACAGCAGAAAGCGCTCTGCTGGAGTAGGAGAACTGCTTCAGCCGGCCGGAGAGGGTGGCTTCGTAGAACTTTCCTTCCGCCTCAACCAGATAGTTGTAGTTGGTCCTCACTTCCAGAATTCGCCCAGGTATCAGTTCCGAGCTTTGCTTGAATGTCTGGTTCTGCTTTTCCGCCGTGCGCTGAGATTTGTAATGTGCCACCTCACGCACGTCGTCCAGTGCGTCAAGGTTCGGAACACGCACGTTTCTCAGCCGTCTCCCGGCGTGGGGCCGCTGTTTTTTCCTGTCCTTTTGCTTCATCGCCTCAGCTGAAAACCGGTGTCAGCCTGTCAAACAGCTTTTCCGCCTCTTTCAGTTTCGCTTCGTTGCCAAACACGCAGTAATGGTTGCAGGCCATGGTCGCCTCCACCAGGTCGGCAAAGGCGCGGATGTCCTCTACCTTGGTGGAAAGCACCTCATCACGTATCTGCTGGCGGTCTTCGTGGCTGAAACCGGTAATATAATCGTCATTGGCTTGGGCAGCTTTTCTTTCTGGGGTCAGGGGATAATCCTGGCTGGAGATGTCGCCGATGATGTATTTTACCATCTCACGGCGACTGCAGTTGAAATTGCGGATGAATTCCGGCACCTTGTCGTAGGTTTCCAGGGTTTCCTGCAGATTGGGATCGCGATAGGAGCAGAAATACATGCTGCCGTAGGGCGAGAAATTTGACCAGGCGCCATAAGCGCCGCCCTTTTCCCGAATCTCGCGGTGCAGGAATTCGGTGGACAGGATGTTGTTCAGCACCCTCAACTTGCCGGAGTAGGAATAGCCGTTGCGGAAGAAGTTTCCGCCTTTCACGCAATACTGCACCTGCACCGGAGCCAGGATCGCCTCGTTGAGGTCTTTGGGCTGGAAGCGCCGTTCCACAGGGGAGGGTGCTTCGGAGGAAAGGCTTTCCACAAATGGCTTCAACTGGCCGAAGGCTTCCGCAATGCCCGCTTCGTCTGCGGTTAGGCTGATCAGCAGGTTGTTGCGGGTGAAGAAGGTATCGCGCACCCAGCCAAGCTCGGCAACGATCTTGTCGATCTCCGTATCCAGGCTCTTTTCCAGGTTGTTGAGGAAATGGTAATATTCCAATCCTGAAATCATGTCGCTGTAGCGGTGGGCCTGGCTGAACGGAGCCAGCATTCGGTTTACCGCAATCTGGTGCCCGTTGTAGAACAGCATGGATTCCATCTTGGATTTGGTTTCGCGGATGATCTGCTTCAGCCGGTCACGGTCCGTGAAAACGGGACGCAGGGCAAGCTCAGCCGCCAATTCAATCAGTTTGCCGGTCTTATTGCGCACCGCCTTTCCGTTGAGCAGCAGTTTTGGCAGCACCTCGTCCGGATCCTGGTAATTGCTGCGGAGCAGCAGGCCCAGGCTGATGCCGCCGGTGTGGATGTTGATTTCGTTGGAAAGCTCCGCGTAGCCTTGGTCGCGGCTGTCCACCTGTCCCGCCAGCATGGTGTAGAGCGAAATCCAGGGCAGGTTTGCCTCACTGGCATGGCTGAGGTCAAAATAGGCTGAGAGGTACAGCACGCCATTGGTGTTAAGCTCATGTTTCAGCAGGGTGAATTCTCTGGATTTCTCGATTTCGGTGGGGTAGCGCTCCGCCTCGGGATCAATGTCATCCAGGCTTAACATGGGGATTTTTTCCAGTTCTTCCGGGACCGGCTCTTCATTTTGCCAGTCGAGGAATGCGTGGTTGAATTTGATCAGTTCCTCTATCTCTTGGGGGGTCATTTTGGCCTTGACCGCGGCCAGTTCTTCCTTGAGTTTGCTGTCCCACTGGTTGCCCAGGCCGGGCACAGGGGTATAGATGACCTGGCTGGCGTGTGGGTTTTCGAGGATGGTCTGCTCGATCAGCTTTTCATAGTAAGGCTCGCTGAGGCCGCGGCGCAGTTCTTTCATCGATTCTTCAAAACCCAGCGCTTCCAGCGGATCGCCGCCGTGGATCCAGTGCGTATACATCGTCCAGGCGTAATAAAGCCCTCTCGGCCCCCAGGACATCTGAGCCTCACGCAGAGCGAACTCGCGCCGGTTGAGTACGGCCTCGACCAGTTTTTTGTCAATGCCATCCTCCACCAGGCGTTTCAGCTCGGTCCGGATCAGGTTGGCCAGCGCGTCCGCGTTTTCCCGCCTCACCTGTTTGCAGATGATGCTGAAAGTTGGCTGCAGCAGGCCTTCCCGCAGGGAAAAGATGGTGTCCTTAGCCAGGCCGGATTTGAGAATGGCTTGTTTCAGCGGCGAGGCCGGGGTTCCCATCAGAATGCTCATCAGCACCGTGATCGCGTGGGTTAGCTTGAGGTCGGGATTAAGGCCGAAAGTGTAGTTCAGGCTCAGGTGATACTGTTCCGTGATGTCCTTGCCCTCTTCCACCGGATACTGCACCTCCAGCTTCTTCATCCTGTCAAAGGGCTTTTGCAGCGGGATATTCACCGCTTCCGTGTCTTTTTCGAAATGGCTCAGGTATTCCCAGTCCATTATTTCCATCATCGCGTCGGCGTCCATGTCCCCATAGAGGAAGAGATGCGAGTTCGAGGGATGGTAGTGTTTTTTATGGAAGGCGATGAAGTTCTCGTATGTTAGCTGCGGAATTTCCTTTGGGTCGCCTCCGGATTCGCAGCCGTAGGTGTTATCAGGAAACTGCGCCTGCTGGCTGTAGCGTTCGATAACCTGGTCCGGCGAGGAAAAAGCGCCCTTCATCTCGTTGTAAACCACGCCTCTGACCTTCAGCTCGCCTTCCGGGTCGGTGAGTTCATAGTGCCAGCCTTCCTGGTGCAGGATGTTGGGCTGTTCGTATATCTTGGGGAAAAACACCGCGTCCAAGTAAACCCGGCTGAGGTTCACGAAATCCTTGGCGTTGGTGCTGGCAACGGGATACAGCGTCATGTCCGAATCGGTCATGGCGTTGATGAAGGTGTGCAGCGAACCCTTTATCAGTTCCTGGAAGGTGGATTTGCAGGGAAAGTTCTTGGAGCCGTTAAGCACCGAATGTTCCAGTATGTGGGGACAGCCGGTGTTGTCGGTGGGAACGGTTTTGAAGGTGGCGCAGAAAACCTTGTTGTTGTCCTCGCACGCCATATGCACCAGGCGCGCCCCGCTTTTCTCATGTTCGTAATAATGTGCCGTGGCGGCGATTTCAGGTATCTCGCGGCTGGCAATGTGGGCAAAGCCGTGTTTCACAGCCTGCTTTTTCATGGTTGAACTCCTAATATCAGGTTAAATCGTATTCTTTCAGAACAGCGCGCAAAACCTCGCGGTTGGCGTCCTGCAGCGGACAGATCGGCAGCCGGAATTCCAGTTCGATCATCCCCATCATATGCAGGGCTTCCTTGGCCGGGATGGGATTGGTCTCTATGAACATCGCGCCATTCAGCTTCTGCAAGTGCCGGTGCTGTTTGGCGGCGGTGGCGAGATCCCCAGTCAGGCAGCTGCTGATGTGCTCGCTCATCAGTTTGGGCACAACGTTTGCCGTCACGGAAATGCAGCCTTTGCCGCCAATGGCCATCAGCGGAAGGTTGAGCGCGTCCTCTCCGCTCATCAGGGAAAAAGTTTCCGGAGCGTCGCGGATTATCTCCGTCGCCTGGGGGATATTGCCGCTCGCTTCCTTGACGCCGACTATATTTGGGCATTCGCTTGCCAGCTTCACCATTGTCGCCGCGGAAATATTCACCCCGGTGCGGCCGGGAACGTTGTAAACCACGATTGGGATGTCCACTTTGGTGGACAGGGCCTTGTAATATCCATACAGGCCGTTTTGCGTGGGCTTGATGTAATAGGGCGTGATCACCAGGGCGTGGTCTGCCCCCAGCTCTTTCGCCCGCTTGGTGGCAGCCAGGGTCTGGTTGTAGTTGTTCGTGCCCGTGCCGATCATCACCGGAACCCGTTTGTTGATCTTCTGCAGGGCGAAAAGCAGCAGCGCCTCCTTTTCGTCCGAAGCCAGGGCGGCGGTTTCAGCGGTTGTGCCCAGCAGCAGGATGCCGTGGGTGCCCTCGGCGATATGGAACTCCAACAGGGCTTCCAGGGCGAAATAGTCGATCCCGCCATTCTTGAAGGGCGTCACCAAAGCCACATAAGAACCTTGCAACATGTTTCTATCTCCTTTTCCCAATGTGGGTTGGCTGCGCCGGACCAAATCCCTCCCCGGGGGAGGGCGGGTTTGGCGCAGAAAAACACAATTTTGACCACTCTGCCGCGCTCCCAATTTCCGTCAATACAAATATGCGCCAAGCCTCTGACGCCCTGTGGAATTTCATCCCGTTAGCAAATGACCTGCTCCCGCTTTCCTGAAGTAACAGACAAAATTCCAGAGCGGACGCGGACAGCCTCTTTCCTTATCTCGACTCAGCCTGGCGTACAGTGGACGCAGTGGACATGGACGACAGAATGCTTGTGAACTTTAATTCTTTGCTACCGTCGATGCTGTTGGAGCCTGGAGTCCAGCGAGCCTGCGAGCTTGGACTACAGGAAGTGTTGCTGGCGTCGATGCTCGTTCCTCGCTCGACGCCAGCTTCCCCGCAAACCTCGCTCCGGAAGAGCGAAGGGCAGGGATGGACACCTGTCCGTTTTGCCTGTTACTGATCATCTGATTTGAGGATGGAGTTTATTTTGCTCGACATATTTAGCAATATCTAAACAAGTGTTTCAAGATAAATAAACAACCTCATGGAGGAATAATGAAGAAGATTCAAAACTTGATTTTATGTCTTGCCCTGCTCTGCGGAGTGGCGGTTTTGACGGCGCAGACGCCAGAATGGCAGTGGGCGACTGGCGCAGAAGGGACAGGCTGGGACAGGGCTTATGGAATTGCCCTGGATGGCGAGGGAAACGCCTGCGTGACCGGATGTTTTGAAGGCACAGCCGCTTTCAGTAACCATACCCTGACGGCAAATGGAGGTTACGTGGATACAGATATCTTCGTTGCCAAGCTGGGAAACGTCACTCCCGTGGATGATGTTCTAGCGCCGGAAGCGGTGGCCAGACTGCATGACGCCTGGCCCAATCCCCTGAGCAGGGGAAGAAGCGCTTTTATCAAAGCAGACATAACAGAGCGGTCGAAAGGCACCCTGAGCGTCTTTAACCTGCGCGGACAAAGCGTGGCCCGCCATGAACTTGGCCCCGGCACGCACCAGATACCTTTCAGTGGGGACGGACTTCCCGCGGGGGTCTATCTTTACAGCCTGCAATGCGGTGCTTACAGGGAAACCAAGAAACTGGTGCTGCTGAAATAGGATGGGGTGTCCACGAATTACACAAACTGGGAAAGTGATGGAGGGAAAAGGAAAAAGGGAGAAATAGTTGGCCTCGCGTACAGCGAGCGTAGTGAGCATGGACGACAGGATATATTGAGGTAAATCATTAATTGCTGGCGTCGATGCTGCGCTCGACGCCAGCCTCCAGGGCTATGTCATCCCGGACGTTACCGAGCCTGCGAGGTGACATTGATCCGGGATCCATAACGGAATATGGACTGGATTCCGGGTCAAGCCCGGAATGACGTAGGTTTGGGGTGACAGGCTTATTTACTGTCGTCGCTGCCCGTGCCTCGCTCGACGCCAGCGTGTGACCGTGTAGAAGCGATGTAGTCTGGCCGTTAAGGCGCTTTCCTGTTTCCCAGTTGTGCCTCCCTCATAATGCCCGCATTTGATGCGGGTATCTTGCGGGAGGCGTGGGAGAGGGATGACCTTAGGCGCTCAGGGCCTGACCGAGAGGACATTATTGTGAAGCGGTATCCTCAGAAGAGGGTTTTTAGTTTTTCCGCCAGTTTGTCCACCTGGTTTTTGCGCTCCAGTTCCCAGGGGACACGGAAATCCTGCCTGGGTTGGGAGAAGAGGCGCAGGAGGCAGTTGCGGATGCTGTCGGCAGATTCCATGGCGCAGATGAGATCGTGACCGCAGGAGCGGAGCAGCCCGGCCGCCTCGTTTTGAGCAGGGACCAAGGCCAGGATGGGCCTTTGGGTGCGGAGGTATTCGAACACCTTGGAGGTGAGGGTCCCGCGGGGGCTGGAGCTGTTGATGACCAGAATGAGGGCGGAGGAGTTCCGCATGGCGACAAGGGCTTCACGGTGGCTGAGCTGGGGGATGATGTCAATGAGGTCCTGGATCCCGCTCTGTTCCACTTCCCGGAGGGTTTCGCGGAAGAAGTTTCCATAGAGCTTCACCCTGGTTCCGGCGGGGAGGGCGTTTTCTTCGCGGAGACGCCTGAGGGCGGCGTAAAAATGGCGCAAGCTGCGGCGGGCGTAGATGTTGCCGAAATAGGCGATGTGGAATCCGGAGGAGGGAATCGGCTCTGGGAGGGCGCTGAAATCGGCTTCGTCCCAGCCGTTATAGACGGTGACCGTCTTTTCCGCCAGTTCCGCTCCGAAGGCTTCTGCGGCATCGGTGCCGATGCCTTCAGTTGCCGTAACGATGAGGCTGGAGTGGCGGTAGATGCTCTTTTCCAGGCCGCGGGAGAGTTTTTTGAAGATGCCGCTCTGGAGATCGTAGTCGCCCAGGAGGGTCCAGTAGTCGCGCAGGTCCACGGCCAGGGGGATGCCACTGGAGCGGGAGAGGGTGAGGGCGCCGAAGCCGGAGGAAAAGGGGCCCAGGGAAATGTAGATAAGGTCGTATTTCCGCCCGCGGATAGCCCTGCGTCCGGCCTTTATCAAAGCGGGCAGCCAGCCGATCTTGTTGTCCACAGGCCAGAGCTGGCGCACTTTCAGCTTCAGCTTTTCCGGGGTGTTCAGGTAAACTTGGGAAAGTTCGCTCCCTCCGGCGTTCCGGCCTTTTTTCAGCAGGGCCATGGGGTCCAGGGAATCGGCGCGGATGAGGGTGGCGGCGGCGTTTTCCTCCATGAGGGCGGGGTCGCGGTAAAGGTATTCGATGTCCTTAACGGTGATCACGTCGCAAACGATGCCGGCCTCGGCAAGGTATTTCACCGTTTTGAGGTTACGCAGGGCGGCGGGGCCGCCCAGGGGGGGATAGAAATAGCTGATGTAAAGAACGCGCATCTTAGCTGGGACCGAGCTTCCGCATTAGGTCCAGGAGCCGGGGTTCGACGGCTTCCCAGTTGTATTTCCGGTCGATGAGTTCGACGCAGCGCTGGCTGACCTGGCTGTATTCGTCCTTCCCGAGACGGAGGAGGCCGGCGATGGCTTCGGCAATGCTGTCGCTTTGATATTCGCAGCAGGCGCCAAGCCGGTTTGACTCGATCAAGCCGCGCATCAGAGGGGTGTTGATGGAAACCACGGGCAGCCCGGCGGCAAAGTATTCCAGCACCTTGAGGGGCAGGGCGCGCCTCAGGCGCCGGTTTTGGGGATTGAAAAGCCAGAGGCCCACCCGGCTGCGCTTGAGCAGGAGGCCGATCTTTTCCGCCGGGATCCAGCTTTGGTAATAGATAACGGCGTTGAGGCCGAGGGCGTTGAGACGTTCGTTGAATTCTCGTTCCACCTCGGGCGAAAAGAACCTGCCGAGGATGAGGACGTTCAGGCCGGGAAACTCGTTGCGGAGGAGATAGACGCTTTTGAGCAGCTTGAAGATGCCGCGGTCGGAGGTGAGCCCGCCGATGTAGATGAGGTCAAAATCCATCTCGCAGATGGCGCTGAGCTCCATCGGAATCTCGCAGGTGTAATCCCAAACGTTTTTGACGGGATAGTTGGGCAGGACGAGGGTGTTTTTGCCCTTTCCGTGGGGAACAAGCTGGTCCAGAATCTTCCGGTTTACTGCGATGGTGGCGTCCACCCGACGTTGGAGCTGGCGCTCGAAAGCCAGGTAAAGGGCCTTCACGATCCAGCTAAAAGGCGGATGGAAACGCTCGGCATAGGCGTCGGGGAAGAATTCATGCACATCAAAGACCACCCGGCAGCGCAGCTTGCGGCGCAGAACCAGGCCAACGCAGACCGTGAGCGGCTCCACGCAGATCACGATGTCCGGCCTGAGCTTTTTCGCCTTCTTATAGAGCAGCGGCAGGGCATACCAGGCGGATTCGGTTTCCACCACATCCTGATAGGGATTCACGGCGGCGTTGCGAACCCCGCTGGCGCAAAGCAGATGCACCTCGCCCAACCTGGCCAGGCTGCGGGCCATCTTGTAATAGAGGCGCACGTCCGTGGTGTGGTGGGAATTGGACACGATGCATATCTTCATTTTATCACCCTTTGGGCGCGGACACTCTTTTGGTGTAAGTGCTTTATTGTCAAGCTGTATTTCGTAAATTGAAGAAACAGGGGGAGGCCGGAACGCTGATGACGGGGTGGCGTTCTCAGCTGAATATCCCGCATTTACGTCATCCCGGACATCACCGATAAAGGTTGACAAACCAAGCACAATCGCATTTTTGGATTTTCACAAAAAATACTGGATGAACTATGGAAAAATTACGCGGTGACCTGGCCAACCTCCAGGCATATTTTTCAGCCAACTACGCTCCCGAACAACGCTCCGCGGCGCAGACCGCCTTTTTGAAAAAACTCTCGGAACTCACCCACGCCCACTACCGGGGCAAGATGCAAACCCTACCCAAAGCAGGCATCTGGGACTTCAATTGGTTCAACGTGTGGTATACGCCCGGGGTTTCCGCTGTTTCCACCTCGATTCGGGACGGATACGAAAGGTCATACGAACTAAGCAACCGGGGCAATCTGGTGGCCGTGGTGAGCGACAGCACCAGGGTTTTGGGCGATGGCGACTGCGGCCCCGCCGGAGGCTTGGGCGTGATGGAAGGCAAGGCCATGCTGATGAAATACCTGGGCGGCTTCGACGCTATCGCGCTCTGCGTGAACAACCGGGACGCCACTGGCAAACCGAACCCGGAGCGGCTCATCGAGTTTGTGAAAATGCTTGAACCCAGCGTAGGCGCGGTTAATCTTGAGGACATCTCCCAGCCCAACTGCTACCGGGTTTTGGACGAACTTCGCGCCAGCTGCGGCATCCCCGTCTGGCACGATGACGCCCAGGGAACCGCCTGCGTGACCCTGGCCGGGTTGCTGAACGCCCTGAAATTGGCCGGGAAAAGCATCCAGTCCATCCGCGCCGTGCTCTTCGGCGCCGGGGCCTCCAACAACACCATCGCCAGCATCCTGATCCAATCGGGACTGGACCCGCAAAACCTGGTGATGTTCGACAGCCGGGGCGGACTCCACGCCGGCCGTGACGACCTGGCCCAAAACCCCGCCAAATCAAGGCAGTGGGCCCTGGCCAGAATTTCCAACCCCAAACGCCTAGCCACCATGGAAGAAGCGATGAAGGGCGCAGACGTTCTGATCTCGCTTTCCACACCGGGGCCCCATGTCATCAAGCCTGAATGGATCAGGCTGATGGCGCCCAAGGCGATAGTTTTTGCCTGCGCCAATCCCGTGCCGGAAATCTATCCCCACGACGCCAAAGCGGCCGGAGCCTTCATCGTGGCCACCGGCCGGGGTGATTTTCCCAACCAGATCAACAACTCCTGCGGCTTTCCCGGCATCCTCAAAGGCGCTTTGTTGGTGCGCGCCAGCCAGATCACAGACGGCATGGCGATCCGCGCGGCCCATTCCCTCGCCGATTTTGCCGAAGCCAGGGAGATAAATCCCGACAATATCGTGCCCCGCATGGACGAGGAAAACGTTTTTGCCAATGAAGCCGCCGACGTAGCCGAGCAGGCCGTGAGGGAAGGCGTTGCCGCGCAACCGCTTACCCGGGACGAGGTTTTCGCCAGGGCCGCAGCGGACATCCGGGCTACCCGCGATCTCTGCCACCGCATGATGAGCGACGGCAGCATCAATCCACCACCGAGGGAACTTATCGAAACCGCACTAAAATACACCCGGGAGCTTCTGGGCAAATAGCATGGACGCCACCACCAGGAAAAAGGTCTGGCGTGTTCTGAGCTTCGCGCTCAAGCTGTTGGTGACGGCCCTTATCCTGTATGGGCTGTTCCGCAGGATGGATTTTGGGAAGGTCTGGCAAAACCTGCTCAACCAGCCCGTCTGGCTGATTCTGGCCATTCTCGGCCTGGCAGCTCTACGCCACTGGTGGCAGTGTCTGGCCTGGCAATACTCCCTGCAGATTAATCCCCTCTTCGTCCTGAAGCGGAAAGAGGTGTTCGAATCCTACATGATAGGACAGGCGCTACGTTTCGCCGTTCCGGGCAGTTGGGGCATCATGGGCAAGGTGGCATACGTTTCGAACAGCAGCAAGGCCGCCTCTATGATTTCCTGCATGCTGGAACGAATATACGTAACCTGGAGCATCTTCGTTTTTGCCAGCCTAGCCCTGCTCTACCTTCCGCACGGAATTCCTGCGTGGGCGCGTTGGCTGCTGTTCATCGGCCTGTTGACCCTGCCTGTCTGGCTGTATTTTGTTACTTACCTGAACCAGCGCTGGGCCAGGCTGCGGGCAGGATACATCCGCTACGCGCCGCGGCTCACCCTGCTGATGATCGGAGCCACCTTGATTAACCATTTCCAATACTGGCTGATGCTGAATCTCAACCAGGCAGTGCCGTTCTGGGACGTGGTGAAGCGGATGTCGCTTTCCCATCTTTCCTACAGCATACCGGTAACGGTAGCGGGGCTGGGGCTGAAGGAAAGCTTCGCGATCTCACTGCTCTCCAAGATCGGGCTGCAGGCTGAAAGCATCGCCAGCACGATACTGACCATCTTCATTATCAACGACGTGGTGCCGGCCCTAATCGGCGCGGGCATCTTCCTGAGGATGAAGGGAATCCGCTAAGGCAAACATGAAAGCGATCACCATCATCGGCGCTGGCCTCGCGGGCAGCGAAGCCGCTCTCCAACTTGCGGACAGAGGATTGGCGGTTAAGCTTTGCGAGATGCGCCCGGGCAAAATGACCCCAGCCCACCAAACCGGCCTAGCCGCGGAACTGGTTTGCAGCAATTCCCTCAAATCCACCCTGCCGGACACGCCCGCGGGCATGCTGAAAGAAGAACTCCGCCTGCTGGGTTCAAAACTTCTGCCCATCGCGGAAAGCTGCTCCGTTCCCGCCGGACACGCCCTGGCAGTGGACCGCGAACTCTTTGCCCAGAAAGTGGATACCCTGGTGCGGACACATCCCAAGATCGAAATGGTGCACGAAGAGGTGACCCGGCTTCCGGAAAGCGTATGCATCCTCTGCAGCGGCCCCCTCACGTCGGACGCTCTGGCGGCGGAACTGCAAAAGATCTTGGGCTCCGGCCAGCTCTGCTTTTTCGACGCCATCGCCCCCATCGTGGCTGCCGACAGCCTCGATTTCAGCCGGATTTACCGCAAAGACCGCTATAACAAAGGAGACCCGGATTACCTCAACTGCCCTTTCACCCGCGAGGAATACTACACTTTCATTGAAGCCTTGCTGAGCGGGGAGCAGTATCAGGCGCGCGAATTTGAGAATGAGTTTTTCCGGGACCTGAAGTTCAACTATTATGAAAACTGCACCCCGGTGGAGGAACTTGCCCGCAGGGGAAAAGACACTCTGCGACATGGGGTTATGCGTCCGATGGGCTTAGAACACGAGGGTAAAATACCCTTCGCGGTTCTCCAACTAAGAACCGAGAATAGGGACCAAACAGCTTTCAACCTGGTTGGCTGCCAGACCATGCTCCGCCAGGCCGAGCAGAAACGTATTTTCCGCCTCATCCCCGGCTTGGAGCAGGCGGAATTCCTGCGCTACGGCTCCATCCACCGCAACAGCTATCTGAACGCGCCCCAAGCCCTGGCTCCCAACCTGACTCTGCGCAACGCCCGCCATGTCTTTGTGGCCGGCCAGCTTAGCGGCGTGGAGGGCTACATGGAATGCGTAGCCACAGGTTTGCTGGTGACCAGGATCCTGGCTGAAGGCATCCCGATGCTGCCGCCGGAAACGATATTGGGCCAGCTCTGGCGGCGCCTCATCGATCCCAGCCAGAAGAACTTCCAGCCGGTGAACGCCAATTTTGGCCTGCTCCCAGCTTTGGAAGTGCCCGTCAGAGACAAGAAACTAAAGAAACTGAGCCTCTCCCAACGCGGGCTGGAGGCCCTGAAAACCTTTCTGGAAAAGGAAAGTGACTGAGCAGGGAGGACCATGAACGACAGAGAGCAAGAACGGCTGGTCGAAGAATTTGACCTCGAACCGGATACCTGGGATGATTTCGAACGGGCGGAGAAAACGGCGTTTTTGGCAGCTATCGTGCGCCCCGGCGAATCCGATGCCGAGGCTGCTGCCAGCCTGGAGGAACTGGAGCGCCTGGCCGACACAGCCGGGATTGAGGTCCTGGGCACTTACACCCAAAGACGCGGCCACCCCGAGCGGGCCAGCTTTTTCGGCAAGGGCTTCCTGGAGGAGATCAGCCAGAAAATGCGCCAGGCCCAGGCTGAAGTGCTCATAGTGAATGAAGAGCTGACTCCCATCCAGGGCCGCAATATCGAGAACAATTTCGGCATCAGGGTGATTGACCGCACCGAGGTGATCCTTTCCATCTTCCACGATCGCGCCCGCACCCGCGAAGCCAAGCTGCAGGTGCGTTTGGCGGAACTCCAATACCAACTTCCGCGCCTGCGCCGGCTCTGGGGCCATTTCGACAAAGAACGCGGCTCCCAGCGCGCTTCCGGCGGTGCGGCCACGCGCGGCATGGGCGAAAAACAGATCGAGATCGACAAACGCCTCATCCGCCAGCAGATTCGCAAGATCAATAAAGCCATTGCCGACATCACAAACCAGAAGGAAACCCAGCGCAAACAGCGCGACCGCACCAAGAAAATTTGCCTGGTAGGCTACACCAACGCCGGCAAATCCACCCTGTTCAATTCCATCACGGAAGCCGGGGTACTGGTCGAGGACAAGCTTTTCGCCACTCTCGATTCCACCTCGCGCCAGCTCAAGCTATCCACCTCCTTCCCTGTGGTGATCTCTGACACGGTGGGCTTCATCTCGAACCTGCCCCACCACTTGGTGGCCTCGTTCAGCGCGACTTTGATGGAGGTGAGGGACGCCGATTTGCTGCTGCACGTGGTGGACATCTCCGACGAGCGCTTCGGCTATTACATCGAGCAGGTAAACTCCGTGCTGGCCAGCATCGGGGCGCAGGACATCCCCCAACTGCTGATCATGAACAAAACCGACCTCGTGGACGACACCATCTGCCTTTTCGTGCAGAGGCGCTATCCCGAAGCCGTGCTGATCAGCGCGCTGAATATTGAGCAGGTGGACAAACTGCTTCCAAAACTGGAGCAAAAACTTTTCCAAAACCGCCTCTGCAAGGTCTTTCTGCCTTTTGACAAGGGTTCCCTGGCCTCGCTTTTGTACAGGATCGCGAACATTCAAAAGGAGGAGTACCAGGCCGACGGCATCTATCTGGAACTGGAGATCAGTGAGGACGACCTCCACCATGTGCAAGACTATCTGTTGACATAAAACCCCGCGTGGAAAATAATGTCCGCATAATATCATTAAAGTCATAGGAGAAGTAATGTTCAAACAAATCACTGCGACAGAAGCCGCGGCCATGATCACCCCCCATGATCGGGTCGCCATCGGCGGATTTCTGGCAGTAGGCGCGCCGGAAAGCATCATCGACGCCCTCGTCGCCGCCGGCACCAAAGACCTCCATATCATCGTCATCGCCTCGGACTGGGAAAACCGCGGCATCGGCAAACTGGTGGTGAATCACCAGATCAAGAGCGCCCAGGTTTCCCACACCGGCACCAACAAAGAGATCCAGAACCAGATGAATTCCGGCGAAATCTCTGTGGAACTCGTCCCCCAGGGCACGCTGATGGAGCGCTGCCGCGCTTTTGGCATGGGTTTGGGCGGAATTCTTACCCCCACCGGAATCGGCACCGTGGTTGAGGAAGGCAAGCAAATCATCAATTTGGACGGAGAGGATTACATCCTCGAAACCGCCATCCCCAGCGACTTTGCCCTTATCCGCGCCTGGAAAGCCGACCGCAGGGGAAACCTCATCTACAGCAAAACTGCCCGTAACAGCAACCCCATCATGGCCATGATGGGCAAGATCACCATTGCCGAAGTGGACGAAATCGTGGAAACAGGCGAACTGGATCCCGAGCATATTGTCACTCCCGGAGTTTTTGTGAATTACATCTGCCTGAGCAAGGAGGCCAACAATGGATAAACGCGCAATGATCGGAGCACGAATCGCAAAAGAACTCAAAGACGGCGACTACGTTAACCTGGGCATCGGCCTGCCCACAGAGGCCGCGAACCATATCCCGCCTGGCGTTCACGTCATCTTCCAATCAGAAAATGGCGTCATGGGCGTGGGCCCCGCTCCTGCTGAAGGCAGCGAGGACCAGGACATGATCAACGCCGGTGGAGGCTTTATTACAACTGTTCCCGGAGCTTCTTACTTCGATTCCGCCACTAGTTTCGGCATCATCCGCGGCGGCCATCTGGACATCACCGTCCTGGGCGCCCTGCAGGTTGATCAGCACGGCAATCTGGCCAACTGGATGATTCCCGGCAAGATCATCCCCGGCATGGGCGGCGCGATGGACCTTGTGACCGGGGCCAAGAAAGTGATTGTCGCCATGGAACACTGCGACAAACGCGGCAACCCCAAAATCCTCAAGGAATGCACCCTGCCCCTCACCGCCAAAGGCAAGGTGAGCCTAATCATTTCTGACCTCGCCGTAATCGAGGTGACCCCCCACGGCCTGCTTCTGCAAGAAGTTAGCGAAGGCTACACAGTGGAAGACGTGATCAAGGCCACCGAGGCAGATCTGACCATTCCGGGACATCTTAGATAGAGAGCCATCCCCCATTAGCAAAGCGTGTGTATCAGTTCAAAATCACCCTTCTGGACACCAAACTGCCCATCTGGAGACGCATCCAGGTTGCGGAAAACTATCGCTTCTGGGACCTCCACATGGCAATTCAGAATGCCATGGGCAGGCAGAACTGCCATCTTCACTAATTCACGATTTATTCGCCCAAGGAAATGGGACTTGTTGAGATCGGATTGGGGGAGGAGGATTTTAACAAGATTCGCATTTTCGAGCGTATTTCCAAGTATTTTTCCCTGGAAAACACCGACGCGTTGTATTGGTACGATTTCGGCGACGATTGGAGCCATAAGGTCACTTTGGAAAAGATCATCCCTGCCGACCCCAAGCACACTTATCCACGCTGTATAGCCGGGAAAAGGGCCTGCCCGCCTGAAGATTCAGGTGGCGTATGGGGCTTTTACGAAATGCTGAATGTTCTGGAAGACCCCGAACACGAAGAACACGAAGACCTGCTTGAATGGCTTGGCGATGCTTATGACCCGGAACATTTCGATCCCAAAGAGGTTCTGTTTGAGGACCCCAAGGAAAGCGAGAAAGCCATAACCTCATTGTATTGATGAATGAAGATAGCCCAAGCCGGGAGATTGGGGACGACCTGCCATGGATGAAAAACCGAAAATCGGCATCAGTTCCTGCCTTCTGGGCAACAAGGTTCGCTACGACGGCCGGCACAAATACGATTCCTGGCTGGTGGAGACCCTTGGCAAATATGTAACTTATGTGCCTGTCTGCCCTGAGGTGGAATGTGGCCTTTCCGTCCCCCGCGACCCCATGCGCCTCGTGGGGGAGGTGGAAAGTCCCCGTCTGCTTACCATCAAGGACCGGACAGACCACACCCCACGCATGCTGGAATTCTGCGTCCGCAAGCTTTCCGAGCTCGCGGACGCGGAACTCTGCGGCTTCATATTCAAGAGCAAATCACCTTCCTGCGGCACGAGACGGGTTATAGTCCATCCAGACAAAAATGGGTCTGGCGGGAAAGAAGGCATGGGCATCTTCGCCCGGGAATTCATTAAAGCCTTTCCCCTCCTGCCCGTGGAGGAGGAAAGCCGGCTGCAGGACCCCGCGCTGCTGGAAAACTTAATCGAGCGCGTCTACATCATACAGCGTCGGAACAAGCCGCGCCGCTAACTTTTTTCCTACTTTTCCCTTTCTGATTATACGGATTCGATTGATTCACGAATCCTTTTCCTCTCTCAAACCCGCTATTGGTCAACTAGGCGTCGACCTTCCACTCAGCCTGGAGTCCAGCGAGCCTGCGAGCTTGGACTACAGGACACTTGTGAGCTTTTAATTATTTGCTGCCGTCGATGCTCGTCCCTCGCTCGACGCCAGCTTCCCCGTCAACCTCGCTCCAAAGGAGCAAAGGGCAGGGATGGACGCCTGTCCGTTTTGCCTGTCATCAGCACCCGAACTTGATTCATCTTGTGGTGATTATTTTTCTTGACACATTTTACAACACCACGATAATGTGGCCCAGTTAAAACCAGTCTTATGGAGGTAAAAATGAAGACGGTTAAAAGCTTGGTTTTGTGTTGTGTGCTGCTCTGCGGAGTGGCGGTTTTGGGTGCGCGGGGGCCCCACTGGCTGTGGGCGCGTGGCGCGGGAGGAACTGGCAATGATGAAGGCTTTTCCATAGCGATTGACAGCCAGGGCAACCAGTATGTGACCGGGACGTTTGAAAGCACCGTCAGTTTTGGCAGCCATATCCTGACCTCAAACGGAAACTATGATATTTTTGTCGCCAAACTGGACCCCGACGGCAACTGGCTCTGGGTGGTCCAGGCGGGAGGGACAGGACCTGATTGGGGAGGTGGCGTCGCCGTGGATGGCGCGGGCAATGCCTATGTAACCGGGTCTTATAGAGGCACAGTCAGTTTCGGCAGTTATACCCTGACGGCGTATGTCAATTACAATGATATGTTTGTCGCCAAACTGAATACTAACGGAACCTGGCTCTGGGCTGTCAGCGCGGGAGGGGGATTCTATGATCAGGGAAATAAAATCGCCGTGGATGGCTGGGGTAACGCCTATATGGCCGTGCAATCTGACAGCGAAACAATTACTTTCGGCAGTTGTACCCTAACCAGATTTGGACCTGGAACGGATATCTATGTTGCCAAGCTGGACCCATACGGCAACTGGCTCTGGGCGGTCCAGGCAGGAGGAACAGCGGATGACATTGGAAATGACATCGCCGTGGATGGCGAGGGTAACCCCTGGGTGACCGGGAAGTTTAGAGGCACCGCCACTTTCGGCAGCCAGACCCTGACGGTAAGCGGACACAATGATGTGTTTGTCGCCAAGCTGAACACGAACGGCAACTGGCTCTGGGCGGTCCAGGCAGGAGGAACAGCGGATGACATTGGACATGGCATTGCCTTGGATGGCTCGGGCAACGCCTGGGTGACTGGGATTTTTTGCCTCGCCGCCAGTTTCGGCAGCCATACCTTGACAACAAACTCAGGCGGTGATATTTTTGTTGCAAAGCTGGATCCCTCCGGTAACTGGCTCTGGGCTGCCCAGGCGGGAGGAACCGTGGGTGACAGGGGATATGGCATCGCCTTGGATGGCTCTGGCAACGCTTATGTGACCGGATATTTTAATCGAACCGCCAGTTTCGGCAGCCACAGCCTGTCAGTAAGTGGATACGACAGCGATATCTTCGTCGCCAAACTGGATCCCTCCGGCAACTGGCTCTGGGCTGTCAGAGCGGGAGGGACAAAACCGGACGAGGGATACTGCATAGCCCTGGATGGCTCGGGCATCGCCTATGTGACCGGGTATTATAGAGAAACCGGCGCCACTTTTGGCAGCCATAGCCTGCCGCCAAATGGATCCCGTAATATCTTTGTCGCCAAGCTCGGCATGCACCCGGGTGCAGGAATCCCCATAGCCCCGCAAAACCTGAGTATTACAAGAAACGGCACGCATATCTTTCTGGATTGGGGCGACGTTGCATTTGATCTGGCTGGCAATCCGGTGAGCGTGGACCACTATCGGGTCTATTATTGCGCCACCGGTCCCGCAGGCCCCTTCACGGTCTTTGGTGAGGATGGTTCGATCACACAATCGCAGTGGACGCATAGCAACGCGGCCTCGCAATCGCCAGGCTTTTACTACGTTACGGCGGTGATTGCGGACTGAGAGGACGCGCAGAGACAGCCCGCAAGCTGCCAGCCGTTTTATCGCGCCTGAGCCTCTGCCTTTCGCCGCGTAAACGTCTTCTGGCCGTTAAGGCGCTTTCCTGTTTCCCAGTCGCGCCTCCCGCATAATGCCCGCATTCGATGCGAGGATCATACGGGAGGCGTGGGAGAGGGATAAACGAAGGCGCTAAGGGTGTGGCTGGCAGGACAGCGCGGCGGGCAAACAGATATGGCGCTCTTTCAAATCAAATAGGTTAGCTTGTAGGGCGATATAAGGATAGCTAAGGAACGCAGGCCCCTCGTACACTGGATTCCGGGTCAAGCCCGGAATGACGTGGGTTTGGGGGCGGGCAGTATGTTGTTAAAGGTAACAACAAGGTGGAGAGCCACTTGTGGGCGGCTAAAATCAACCCCCGCGATTGTGTCGCCCTCCGGACTTACACGGTTTGAAAGAGAGCCATAACTAATTGCCCTGGCGGCGCACTTGGGCCGTGGATTCCCTCAAATAGAAAGGTTCGAGGCTGGCAAGCTGCTGGAAATCGTAGTTTTCCTCCCGGGGAAAGATGGCGGCCAGGGTGAACAGCCCGGAGGCGTCGAGGGGCGCTTCCGGCACTGGAACGAAGGGGATGCCCCGCTCTTCAAGAGAGGGTTTGAGCAGCTTGCTGCCGCTGCCGGTGAGGTAAGCCCCGGACAGATCCCAGTTCAGAAGTTCCTCCGGAGCCAGCACAACGGGACCCTCCAAAACGTTCAGCTCCTCATCGTAAAGCGCGGCATAGACTTCTCGCATTTTCGCGTCCACCACGGCCAGGACTTTCCGGCCGCAGCGGTAGCGGCACAGGGCTTCCAATTGCAGGGTGGAAAAGGCGCGCAGGGGAATCTTGAGTCCGAAGGCGATGCCTTTGGCTGTGGCCAGCCCGATGCGCAATCCGGTGAAAGAGCCGGGCCCGTTGGCCAGATACACCGCGCTGATGTCGGCGGGCTGGAATCCGCAGAATGTAAGGGCTGCGTCCACCTGCGGCATCAGGGTTTCGCTGTGGGTGATGCTGATGTCGAAACAGGCGGAGTAAAGCACCCGCCCGGAGTTCCAAAGCGCGATGGAACCGGAGTTCTGCGAGGTATCGAGGGCGAGTTTCAATTTCCGGAGCTGATCCAATCGTCGTAAAGGCGTTCGAACAGCAGTTTGTGTTTGGCTTCGTCGGAAGCGAGTTTGCGGAAGAGTGTGGAGATTTCGCTGTCGGGGAATCTAAGGCTCATTTCGGAATAGAGCTTGAAGGAATTCTCTTCGCGCTTCATGGCCTTGATGAGGATGTTCTGATAGCTGAGATCGAGGTTTTCGACGTCGGTGCTGAGATATTCGGAGATCCTGAGGTTCCGCACCCGGGGGATTTCGTCGGCTGAAACCCCTCTGCGGCGGATGTTTTCGATCACCTCAATGTGTCCCATCTCCATGGCTTCCAGTTCCTTAAGCATCTCCCGCTGGTCCTGGAACTTGGCTTCCTGCTGCAGGTCGCGGTAGAATTGGACTGCCTCCCGTTCGCGGGCGACGGCGAAATCCAGTATTTCGTTGAATTCCTGTGTGGTCATGGTTTCCTCTGAATCGGTTCTGGTTTTATAAAAAGGAAAGCCCGCCGGGGGGCAGGCTTTCCGCAACGTTTATGATTATTCGTCGACAGGTTCGAAGAAATCTTTGCCGACGCCGCACAAGGGACAAACCCAATCTTCGGGAAGTTCCTCGAAGGGGATATTGTCGTTTTCCGCGGGGTCATAGACCCACTGGCAGGCAGTGCAATAGAATTTTTGCATCTTATTTTCTCCTTAATAGGTTTCGCAGTGGATTTCGAAATAGGCCTTGGGATGCAGGCAGCAGGGACAGATTTCCGGAGCTTCGGCGCCTTCGTGGATGTAGCCGCAGTTGAGACATTTCCAGAAAAAGCTGCCGTCCTTTTTGAAGACCTTCATGTCCTTGACGTTATCATAGAGCTTGCGAAAACGCTTTTCATGCTCCTTTTCCACTTTGGCCACCAGGCGCCAGGTGAGGGCGATTTCCTTGTAGCCTTCATCTTCGGCGATTTCCGCGAACATGGGATAGAGCTCTGCCCATTCCTCTTTTTCGCCCTCGGCGGCATATTCCAGGTTTTTGAGGGTGTTGTCTGCTGACCAGGCAACCGGGAAGGAGGCCATGATGCTTATCGGTTCGCCTTCCAGCCCTTGTTTCTGCAAGTGTTTGAAGAACAGCTTGGCGTGTTCCTTTTCGTTTTCGGCGGTTTCGGTGAAGATATTGGCGATCTGCTCAAAACCTTCTTTCTTGGCTGTTTTGGCCGCATAGATATAGCGCATGCGGGCCTGGCTCTCTCCGGCAAACGACTTCATCAGGTTGCCGGCTGTCTGGGTATCTTTGAATGACATTGCTTTATTTCCTCTCTTTTGGGTTGTTTCAGGCTTTCCAGAGACCGTGCAGGTTGCAGTATTCACGCACGCAGACCACTTTGTCTGCACTCACGCGGAAAATTGCCTCAGGGGCGTCTCCGGGCTTGAGTTCGTGGCGGTGGACCTTGTTCTTGGTGCAGACCTCGATCATGGAGATGTAGTGCTTTTCCTCCATCGGATGGGGTGTAGAACCCACAACGACCTTGACCTTGTCGCCCATTTCAGTGAGCACTGGAACGTGTTTCTCCAGCGCGGCATCCACGGTGTTTCCTTCCAAAAGCTTCATCGGTTCACCGCAGCAAACCAGCGCTCCGGCACCGGTGAAAAGGACTTCCACCAGGTTGCCGCAGATCGGGCAGTGGTATATTTGACGCAGTTCTGTCATGTTTAACTCCTTACATTGATGATGAAATTCAAGAGTCCGGAAGGCGGCATCTTTTGTCAATAGAAATCTGAGCCTTCGCGCGGGAAATATTTTGCTTGCCAAAAAAGCGATTATTCTATTAGTGGAAACACAAGGTTTGTTGCATGAGGAACAAGATATCCATGAAAAGATCGCTGTCGCTACTGGTATTGACCGCGCTGCTCCTGCTTCTGTCCGGATGCGTGGAATACGATGAAGAGCTTTGGCTGAACTCCAACGGTTCGGGCCGGGCCAGGATGCGTCTGGTCCATCAGTCCTATTATGCCAACACCCAGGAGATCATGAACAAGCTCGACAAACCGGGGATTCACCTGGAAAACATCACGAGAAAGCAGAGCGGGCCGAAAATGATCTATGAGGTGGAGCTAAAGTTCGACAGCATAGAGGCTTTCAACAGCGTGAACGACCAGCTTTGGTCAGCGGATTTCTGGGGCAACATCACCATCGCGAAAAACGCCAAGGGCAACATTGAATTCAAGCGCCTGATTTCTCTGGGCAGCCAGAACGCCGCTCCGGAAGGTACCGGATTTCCCGGCGAGCCTGGGGAATACAATGCCGCCGGTGAAGACAGCTCCATGTTCGACTCAGACGACAACCTTGTCTATGATGAAGACTACATCAACAGCCTGCCGGACGACAACGACATCCTCCAGGGCATCTATATGCAGCAGCAAACCGAACACCCGATGTGGACCTACAAACTTCACCTCCCCTGGAAAATCATCCACGCGGGCGACAACTCCCAGAGCATAGACCACGCCAACAGAGTGGTAACCTGGAAGTTCGACACGCTGAACATGTGGAACAAAAAAGAGCTGATGACGGTGGAGATGAAAAAGGGCCTGAACTGGATGCTTTATGCGCTGATCGGCCTCGTGGGCACCCTGGTGCTGGTCTTCGTCATTTGGATGATCAGGATCAACCGCCGCTCATATCTGCAGGACGCCATCAAACACCAGCAGGAAAGCGAGCACCAGCAACAACAATAGAAAAGAGTTTTAAAGAGGCTGAGGGCTGAAGTTTCAGGTAAAAAGCCTGACAAGACGGGGTATCAAGGAAAGCAGCACGAGCAACCAGACCAGTAATCCCACCACGATCGAGGCATAGTGTCCAAAGGTAGGCCTGGAAAGCGGTTTACCGGCTTTGGCGTTGCCCTCGTTGATGTGCTTTTGCACCGGCACAAGGCAGAGGATGGATAAAGCCAGCAGGCCGAAGGTCAGCGCGAAATCCACCCAGACGCTCAGGAACGGCGTGAACCCCAGGATGGAGCGAGCCACCTGAGTCAGAAGGGCCACTATCCAGAGCCAGCCGTTGAGTGTGAAATCCCGTCCGCTGTACCTTCCGCCCAACTCCTGGTCCGTGGAAATTTGTGAAAATACCCCCACCAAGTCAACAGGATTCCGCAAATCCCTCCCGAAATAGGCAGCGGTGCGACCCTTACGGTGAAAGCGCAGAAAACGCCAGTTCCTGTAAATCCAGTAAATCTCGTAAAACCCAAAGGTGATAAGGCTCAGCCAGACCAACCTGGACACCGGAATGTGGAAAAACAGCGGGACGTTTTCCTTGTCGATACTGGCAAAACCTTTGTCCTCGGCCCAATCCGTTATCTGCACTTCCGATTCATGCAGGTAACGCATCAGTTCCGGAATGTCACGTATCTTCAGCCATTGCGGTGAACTACTTTCCATCACGGATGAATCCATGCTCAGCACATCGTCCAGGATCAGATCCAGAACCTCTTTGGGGCTTACCGGGCCCAGAGTCTTGCCCTCGTAAGTGTAGTAGTATTTCGCCATAGATAAAAACCCGGAGGTGGCGGATAAGGCCACCCCCGGATCAAATCATAGTTTGCTCATGTAGTCCAGCAGATCGACCACGCGGCAGGAGTAGCCCCACTCGTTGTCATACCAGCTGAAGATCTTCACCATCTTGCCCTTCACATTGGTGGAAGGGGCGTCGAAGATGGAGGAATGGGGATTGCCCACGATGTCGATGGAGACCAACTGTTCCTCGGAATACTGCAGAAAGCCTTTCAGATAGGTCTCGGCGGCCTCTTTCACGGCGGCGTTGACCTCCTCCCTTGTGGTTTCGCGTTCCAGATTCACGCAGAGGTCCACCAGCGAACCATCCGGAGTGGGCACGCGGATCGCGATGCCGTCAAGCTTTCCCGCCAGTTCCGGGATCACCAGGCCGATGGCTTTCGCGGCGCCGGTGGAAGTGGGTATCATGCTCATGGAGGCGGCGCGGGCACGGCGTAAGTCCTTGTGGGGCAGGTCAAGGATGCGCTGGTCATTGGTGAAGGAGTGCACCGTGGTCATCAGCCCGCCGGCTATGCCGAACCTATCCTGCAGAACCTTGACCACAGGGGCCAGGCAGTTCGTTGTGCAGGAAGCATTTGAAACCACAGCGTGTTCAGGCTTCAGGGAAGTGTGGTTCACACCCATCACGACGGTGGCGTCCACCTCGTCCTTGGCAGGAGCGGTGAGGATAACCTTGGCTGCGCCGGCTTTGAGGTGTTTGGAAGCGGCTTCTTTGGTGTTGAAAACGCCGGTGGATTCAATCACATATTCCACGCCCAGCTCTTTCCAGGGCAGGGCTTCGGGGTCTTTTTCAGCGAAAACCCGGATGGCGTTTCCGTCCACGATGATGCTGTCGTCGGTATGTTTCACTTCGCTGGAGAAGATCTTGTGCACGCTGTCGTATTTCAGCAAGTATGCCAGGGTCTTGGCGTCGGTGAGGTCATTGATGGCCACCACCTTCATTTCGGGGTGGTATTTATAGATGGCTCGGAGCACGAGGCGTCCGATGCGGCCAAATCCATTGATGGCTACTTTTATCATTCACACTCCTTTAGAGTAATATGCTATTATCGGCGCTGCCAGTGACGCGGCAGAACTCCATGACTGTGTTTTTCATCTTTTCCTCGCCTTTGATCAGCCACTTGCGGGGATCAAATTTGCCCTTGTTCGGGATGTAGTCTTCCGGCGACACGTCAGGTGGGCAGACGATGGCGTATTTTTCCTTTTCCCAATAGGCTTGGATCGCTTCCGCCATGTCCATTTGGTAGTGGGTGTCCTTGTTTATTTTCACCACACCGTTGGCAATGGCCACGCGCTGCTGCTCGTCGGTGAGTCCAGAAGCGCCGTGCAGTACCAGGCCTCGTTCCACCCCGTGCTGGATCAGCAGGTCGTCGATCTCCTTGATCAGGTCCAGGCGCAACACGATGTTTTCGCCTTTGGAAACGCCGTGGTTGGTGCCCACGGAGGCAGCAAAAAGATCCACGTTGGTTTTCTGTACGAATTCCAGCGCCTCTTCCGGCCGGGTGTAAAGCTCAATATCTGAAACAATCTCGTCTTCGGCTCCCTTGATGTGGCCGATTTCGCCTTCCACCAAAACCCCGTGTTTGTGGGCTATATCCACCACTTCTTTGGTGATGCGGATGTTTTCTTCCAAGTCTTCTTTCGAAGCGTCGATCATCACGGATGTCACCAGGTTTTGTTCGATGCAGTGGACGATGAAATCAAAATAGTTGGGGGTGGCGTGGTCGATATGCAGACCCACACCGCTTTTGGGGAATTGCGAGGCAAAGGTTTTGATCATGGTGGAGATCAGCGCCGCGCCAACCTTGATGTCCTGCGACTCGCCGGCGGCATATTTGCAGGCGCCGCTGCTCATCTGCATCAGGCCGTCTGAATTCACCGCCGCGTAGCCCTGCACAAGGGCGCGTATCTGGGTGTCGAACACAACGTTCGAGGCGATGATGCCGAAACGCTGTTTTTTGGCTTTGAGAAATACTTCTCCTAGTTGCTTGCCAGTTAGAAACATTTATAACCTCCCTGGTCAGTTGTTTTATTGCTGTCATGGTTTTTTGGTTTGGGAGTGGCTGTCAAGCTAAATCCTCCTCTTCCGCTCCCGTACCGGCAGATATGCCGGTATCATCCTCCAATTCAAGGACTTGGGCAGTCTCATCAACGGGCAGTTCCTGCACTTTGTTCAGCTTTTTCTGGATCTGGCGGCTGCGGTGGCTGGCCGTATCGATAGAATTGGAGGCTTCCTGCAGCTTTTTCTGGGTGTGTTCCAGCGCTTTTCCGAATTTGCCGAATTCGTTCTTTACAGCACTGAGGATCTTCCAGACCTCGCCAGAGCGTTTTTCGATGGCCAGGGTGCGGAAACCGAGCTGGAGGCTGTTCAGGATGGCCGCCACCGTGGTTGGGCCCACAACAACAACCTGATACTGGCGGCGTAGCTGCTCAAAGAGGGCCGGATCACGCAAAACCTCGGCGTAGAGCCCCTCCACGGGCAGAAATAGCAGCGCGAAATCGGTGGTCAGGGGCGGATTCAGATATTTGTCGCGGATGTCCCTGGCACAGCCCAAAATGCGGTTGTAGAGCGCTTTGCGAGCGGTTTCTGTGGCCCCGGGGTCGCCGGCATCCCAGGCTTCCACCAGGCGGGAATAATCCTCGATGGGAAACTTGGCGTCGATTGGCAGGTAAACGCTTTCCTGGTCTTCATCCCGGCCCGGCAGGCGGATGGCGAATTCCACCACCTCGTCGCGCCGCTTGTGGGGCTTGAAGTTGCGCGTGTATTGCTCCGGCGTGAGCACCTGCTCCAGAATCGCTTCCAACTGGAACTCGCCCATCATGCCGCGGCTCTTCACGTTGGTGAGCACTTTTTTAAGGTCACCCACCCCGCTAGCCAGGTTCTGCATTTCACCCAAACCTTTGTGCACCAGCTCCAGCCGCTCGCTCACCTGCTTGAAGGATTCGCCCAACCGCTTTTCCAGAGTGTCGTGCAGCTTCTCGTCCACCGTTTTGCGCATTTCTTCCAGCTTGGTTTCGTTGTTGGCGCGAATCTGTTCCAACCGCCCTTCCAGAGCCAACTTCAAGGCTTCGAACTGCTGCTGCTGGGTGTTCACCAAGTCCTGCAGTTTGCGGGCCAGGGATTCGGAGAGGTTGTTCAGAGAAGTGCTGAGTTCCGATCGGTTTTTGGCGGCATCGGCATTGATCTGTTGAGACAGGTTGTTGAGCGAGGCGTTGATTTCCTCGCGGTTTTTGCGGTTCTCTGAATTTAGGTTTTCGTTCTGCCGGTCCAGCGTGGCCACCAGTTCCTTGCGGGTGTCGGTTCCCAGGGCCAGCAGGTCAGTGCGCAAGCGCTGCAAATCGTCGCGCAGATTGCGTTCGAAGGCTTCCAACTGCCCGGAAAACCTGGTCACTTCATCCAGCCTGTCATCCGGAGCCGACTGTTTTCGATAGAGCAGGATGGCGGCAACAATTCCCAGAACCAGGATCAGCACGCAGAGTATCAGGATCGCCAAAAGCATTGTTACACCTGCCTTATGATACTTTGCGCATCAAATAGTAGAGGGAGCCGATCAGGGTGATGTCCTGATGTTCCTCCGGATTTATCAGCAGGGGCTGGTATTCGTCATTGAGTGAAACCAGGATTATCATCTTTTCCTTTTCGTCCATCACCAGGCGTTTCAGGGTGATGCCGCCGTCGATCCGCAGCGCGCAAATTTGCCCATCCAGTTGTTTCCAGTCCTGGTTTTGGCGGATAAGCACCAGATCGTTGTTGAACACCATGGGCTCCATGCTGCTGCCGTTCACGCGCAGGCAAACATAATCTTCAACCACCCCGCGGATCATGGTCCGGCGGATTGTGAGAAACTCCATATAGGTTTCAAAATTCTCCACGGGCGGTCCTGCGGCGATTTCTCCGGATACCGGAATATCCAGCAATTCAGCCAATTGGGTCTGTTCCCGGTTGCGCGTCAGAACGTCCAGTTCGCCGTGGATGAAGTCGCGCACCTTATTCAGTTTATCTTTGGTTTTTCGCCGCGAATCCTGTGGATTGACCCACATCGGACCCCTGCCCGTGATCAGCCAGTGCAGATTTACATCGCAGACCTTGGTGAGCAGCAGTATCGTGTCCAAAGAAGGGCGGATTTTCCCTGATTCGATCTGGGAAATGGCGGATGGCTTCACCTTAAGTTTCTTGGCCAGGGCGCTTTGCGTGACTTTCAGCGACAGGCGCAGGGCCTTCATTCTTTTTCCGATCATGTTTTTCCTCCAGTTTGAGCTTACTCTCGCCCCGCCACGCGGGGAACTGACAGCTCGGAGCAAGTTTTCCAGTTTGCCCTGCTCTGTCAAGAGCTTTTTTGTAATTCACGCTAACAGCAGTTGCCAGCCATCCAAAAATCCCGGATTTAGGATGTGAAGCTGAGAAACACCTCTGGAGGGAGTATTAGTCAAGGCAAGGATTACCCTATATCATTACGCTAAAGCGGAAACTATCAGCTACGCTAATCACCTGGATCGGTGTATCCAGCGATTTCACCAGGTCCGGTGTGAGAGAAAACCATCCCTATTCTACCAATTGGACCCAAAAATGAGCAACAAGGACTGGAAAGGTGGCAAAAAAAGGCCTTCGTTCAGTAATATTCGTAGCGGATGCTCAGGCTGAGATTCTGGTCTCCTTTGTCCTGGGTGGCGCTGTACCGGATGAGGTTGCCCAGGTCATCGGTTATGTAAGTGTGCATGGTGTTTATCTTGTCGTTGGGTGAGGTATAGAGCATGCTGCTTAGACGTTCCTCGGAGTCGTAACTATATGTGTACTTGCGCATAAAGTTACCCTGAAAGTCGTTTATCGTGCTTTCTTTCAGGCGTCCTTCGCCATCCAGGACATTCGTGGTTTTCTGGGTGTGGGCGTCGTTGAGATAATCCTGGAGGATGGAGATAATGCCCCTCTTGGTGTCGTAGCTGTATTTGGCGGTGGTGATGAATTTGCCGCTGAGGTCTTTTTTCTGGCTGATGACCGGTGTTCCCTTGCGGTCATAGAAATGGATCTGGTCGCGGTTGCGGCGGCTGGGCACGGCGAAATTTATGGCGACTGAATAGCCGTCATCAGTATAGGTGTAAAGGTGTTCCTTGAAGACGGCTCCCGCGTCATCGTAAAATACGATTCGGTTAAGCTTTCCCAGTTCGTCATAGAAATATTCCGCGGCGTTGTCCTGAGCCGGATAAACGCTGTCCAGAGCGGCAGTTTGGGTTTCCAAGCCATTCTGGCAGGCACAACGCTGCACCTTCTCCAACTGGCCGTCTGGACGGTACAAGTAGCGGAAACCCCGGAGCTGCGGGCTGTGGGTATCGCTGATGGTGGTTTCCACGCGGCCGAGGCTGTCGAAGCTCACAATAACGTGGTCTTTCAGGGAATCGGTTCCACTGATGACGTCGCTGGTTTCGATGTACATCTTGCGCACCCGGCCTTTCAGACCGAAATCCGCCCAGCTAAGCTGGTCTCCTCCGTCGTTTTTGAAAGGATACTTGTCCAGGGCGCTATGGCGCTCCACATAAGGCGCGGCGGGGCCGGGACTGCCTGTCAGGTTTGTTTCGGCGAAGGCCACAGCGGCCAGGGCCAGTATCAGCAAGACCAAGTCTGGTCTCTTCATAACTCCTCCTAAAAGGATTTTGACATTTCTCTTTATACTATTCACTTTGGCAAATCCTGTCAAGTATTATTTGGCGCGAATCTTTCCAACCGGGCGGGTAAGGCCCGGATTGAAAGAGAGTTATAACTGATCCTACCGCGGTGTCCTGCCAGTCAGGCCCTTAGCGCCTGCGACTATTCCACTCCCATGCCTCCCGCATGATACCCGCATCAAGTGCGGGTATCATGCGGGAGGCGAACCTGAAACACGGGACATGGCGTTAACGGCCAGTCAGCATCGCTTCGCTCCGGCCACACGCTGCCGTCGAGCGAGGCACTAGCATCGACGCCAGCAGTACTTCCTGTCGTCCATACTCACTGCATTCGCTGTACGCCAGGTTGCCTTTGGGCTTTAGCCACCTATTTGATGGAGAATAAAAAAGGGGACGAAGCTTTCGCTCCATCCCCGCGTTGTTTATGTGTTCAAATCAATCCGGATAGGTGAGGGTGCAGGTCTGCGAGACCTTTATCCAGTAACCTTTGCCGGGTTCCATGGTTATGGGGTTGGCGCCCAGGTGATTCACTTCCTGCAAATATGAGGAGATGGAAGCCAGGGCGGTGGCGGTCGGTTTGGCGGCCTCGGGCAGGTAGGAAACCAGGTTCCATCCGGCTTTGAGGCTGATGGGGGTGGCGGAGGCGTCCACCTGGTTCCCGCTTACCGTCAGGGTGGCGGGAGCGGACATGTTCACCCAGTAACCGCCGTTCACGGCCAAATCTTCCAGTGTGTTGAAATACCCGGCCATGGAGGGCATGTAACTGAGAGACTCGTTCTTGACCTGGATGAGCCCCGTCACGCCTTCAAAGACATCCGCCAACGCGTAAGAGGCAGGCACTTTGTTCAGGCTGATCAGGTTCCAGCCGGCATTGAGGCTGATTACCAGGTCGTTGGGAACCTCGCCGAAAACCACCGTGACGGGGGTCATGGCATTGGCGGAGACTGTCACCTGCACGTTCTGGGGATCGTAGCCCGGAGTGGTGACGGTGAGGGTGTAGGTGCCGGGCTGGAGGTAGCGGTAGAAATCCCCGTGAGTGGCGTCGGTTTCAACGGTGGAATAGGTGTTGTCGTAGCCGGAGATGCTGATCGTAGCTGACAGCGGATTGCCATAAGCGTCCACAACCGTGCCGTGGATGCCGTCCAGGGCCAGCTCCAGATAGCTGAGCATGGCCTCGTAGTTGTAGTTCCAATAGTTGGGCATGGTGGAGGCGGCTGGCATCTTGGTGTTGGAACATTCGATTGTCACCTCGCGGCCGTTGCGGGTGTAGTTCATCCAATCCTGGCGTCCGCCTGCGATCGAATACCAGTCAGCTCCGTTGGTGACGCCGTTGGAGCTGATGCCGGTGAAGTAGCCGCTGGGTCCGTTCGCTTGGGCGTTGGAGGCATAAACCAGGCTGGAGGAGAGGAACCAGGCGTCGTCGGGGTGCCGGGTGTAGGTGTAATCCCAGGGATAGTTCACAACTTCCGCGCCGCCGTGGTAGTTGGCGCCAAACACAAAGCTGTGTGCATTGGCGAAGTCCATTAGGGCCTGGGTCTCAGGCTGGATGGCGCCCTGGTTCAGGCTGCCGTCGTAATTGGGGTAGTTGCGGTTGAGGTCAACCCCGTTGGCGTTGTAGCGCCGGGCGTTGGACACGGTGTTGTTGCCGCCGTAATAGGTCCCGTCCGGATTGGTGTTCGGCCCGATGTAGAGTTCCATCGAGTTCACGATGTTGGTCAGGCGGGGATTTGTCCCATACTGGCTGAGGAGGGTGTCGATGAGGCGCAGCATCAGGATCCAGCCGGTGGTCTCATCGCCGTGCATGGTGCTGGTGAGCAGCACTTCGGGTTCTTTTTCCTCACTGGCAACGTTGTCCGAAATCTTGGCGACCAGGATGGCTCGTCCGTTCACGGTGGTGCCCACGTTGATGATCTGGCAGAGGTTGGGATATGTGCTGGCAAAGCCGTTCATCATGCTCACATAGGCGTCGTAGGTGGGGTAGGTGTCCCAAGCCTTGGCTTCATTGGCGCTGGAACTCATCACCACCGGGAATTCGCTGGAGGGAGCGGGCAAAAGCTGGGTTCTGAAGCCCAGCTTGCTGAATTCTTCCCACTCAGAGTCGTTGGCGTAGGCATAAACCCAGTTGCCTTTTACGTTGTCGATGGAGACTATCCGGGTCAGGTTTTGCAGTTCGCTTTTGTCCAGCAGTTCAAAGCGGAAGTAATACTGGGTCCACTCCCCTGCCACGAGGGGCAGGGAGAGTAGAACCAGAATGGTCAATATCAGTAGTTGTTTCATTTACGAACCTATTTGGGGATCAGTTGCGCACGGCTTTCACATAGTAGAAGGCCATGGGCAGTTCAGTCAGATCGCTGAAGAGCAGATTCGCTGTCGTTCCAATCAGGGTGTAGGTTCCATAGGGATCCGTGGCGCGGAACACTTGGTAGCTTTCCGCGTTGTCCACCGCGTTCCAGGTGACCTTGAAGCCGCCATCGACCTTGGTGATGGAAGTTATCACGGGAGTGTCGAGCGAGGTGATAGCGCTGACGCTGATGGGCACAGGATTGTCTGTGGTGCCTATCACCTGGTTGTACGCAAGGGTGTAGGTCTCGATGGCATCGTAGGTCAGAGAGGCGCTGTAGTCGTATATCTTGAAGCTGACCTCTTCGCCGTTGGATGCCAGATTCACAACCAGGGTCACGTAGGCGTTTCCGCCATTGGTCACCACATCGGCCACGCCGCGACATTCGCTGCCCACAAAAGCGCCGACCACGTCGTTGAGTTCGGCTGCCACGCCATAGATGGTCACGATGCCATGGATGGTGGCTGAATTGGGATACACAACTGGTGTCCAGCCGGGCCCGGCCACTTCGTTGACGGTCACCACCACGCTGTCATAGGCGTAGCTGTGGCCGTCATAGACTGAGAAGGTGATGGTTTCGCTGCCGGTCCAGTTCTGGGCGGCGGTGAAGGTCACGTTCAATCCGTTGATGGCTACAAAGACATTGGTGTTGCCGCTGTAGCCCAGGGTGAGGGGATCGCCGTCCTCGTCGGAGACGTAGGAATTAAAGTTCACTGCCAGGCTGCCGTTGCGGTCGAAAGCGAAGCTGGCAGGCAGATTGATGGTGGGAGCGTGGTTTCCGGTGTCCCAGACATCCATGGTGGCGCTCACGTCCAGTGTGGGATTGACGGGATCGTTGGAATGGATGGTGAGCATCGCTTCATAGGTGCCAACTGCCATGCCGATAGCAGAGAAGTTGGCGGTGATGGTCTGGCTCTGTCCCGCGGCAATGTTGCCACTGAGAGGCTGTACGCTCAGCCAGGGAATGGGAGGGGAATCCTGGGTCAGAACATTGGAACCGGAGAGGGTGTGGGGCTCGGAACCGTAGATATCACCGTTCAGGGTCCAGGGCAGGGTGAGGTTGCCACCGAAGCTTGCACCGATGGTCACATTTACCGTGGCGGAAGCGGATTCGCCTCCTTTGATCACACCATAGCCGTAGGAGGTTTCACCGTGCCAGGTGATGGTCACACCGTTGCCGCTGGTCACATCGGGGGTCATATCTCCGCCGCTGCCGCCCACGAAGTTGGTGGCGCTGTTCACGGTGATCCCGGCGGGGAAGCTGATGATCACGTCTCTGAGCCACTCTACGTCCGTGCTGGCGTTGGTGGCGGTGAAGGTCCAGTCCACCGTGGTGCCGGGCAGGTAGCTGCTGGCGTCCAGGGTGAGGGTGCTTCCCGCGATGCTCTTCTCCTGAGCGGAAGCCGTTTGCAGCAGGTTGCCGGCTCTGGAGGCCAGTTCAGTCATGCTGATGCTGAAGGTGAGGGGCTGGCTGCCGGTGTTGGTGATGGTGAAGCTGTCCGTGCCTTCGGTGCCCACCTGCAGGTAGGCGTAGAGGGCATCATCGTCAACGCTGATGGTGGGCGGAATGTAGCCCGTGCCGCTCACTGCAATGTTGACGCTGGTGTTGTTGATGGAGTTGTTGGCGATCACCACGTTGCCGTTGTAGGCAGTCGCGGCGGTGGGCGCGAAAGTCAGGTTGTAGGTCTTGGTGGCGCCAGCATTGATGCTGAAGCTCAGGCTGTTGCGGCTGTCCTTTCCGGCCAGCGGGGCTTCCATGGAATTGCGTGCCGCAGCCACGGTGTAACCGGCGGGGGTGGTGATGGTGCCTGTGAGGGTCTGATCGCCACTATTTTGGATGGTGAAGGTCTTCGTGTCGGTGCTGCCCACGGCCACGTCGCCATAGGCGAGGGTTGTAGGATTGACCAGGATCACGGGGCCAGACTGGTTGGGCAGCAGGGCCAGCTTGAGATTGGGTCGGTATGAGGAGTTGTAACCGCCGCTAAAGACGTTGGTCTGATCGGAAGAGTCGCTGCGTCCATAACGGTAACCGTTGGTCACAGATGTATACTGGGTGGTTCCACTGGAACTGTAGGAACCGATCAACCCAAAGGCGGTGTCCACCACGATGTTGTCTATCCCGTTCCAGAGGAAGGGGGTGGAGAGGGTGTACATGTTCCAGCCGGTGCTTGTGGGCTGGTAGGATCCGTTGCTCCAGACCTGGGTGAGGCCCGTGGAAATCCAACTGGAGACGTCAGTGGCGCTGGTGTGTCCCATACGTACAACGAAGTTGGGCATAGCCAGGGCAGGCAGGCCTGTTACATTGAAACCGATCTGGGTGATATTGATGGGGCCGACCACTCCTGCGGCATTGAGTTCAGCGGCTGTATAAACTGACTGTCCGTGCAGGCTCTGATACCAGACGTTGATGGGGCAGGCGATGCTGGTGCTGTTGGAATCAGTGCCGGTGCCAATGATGACTTCAGTGGGCACGATGGCAGAGGGTGTGGCCTGCACAGTGTCGGTGGGGTCGGACACTCCGCCAGAATATACCGCTACAAGGTAGTAGCTGTAGGTGGTTTCGTTGACCACCGCGTTGTCGGTATAAGTGAGCCCGGTGACAGTAGTCAGCAGGTTGCCGTCGCGATAGATCCGGTAGCCTGTGGGAGTGCCGGTGAGCGGGGCTTGCCAATTGAGGGTTACATAACCGTTACCAGGCACGGCGGTCAGGTTCCTCGGCGGATAGAAGCTGCTGGGAGTGTTGGAGGCGGGGAAGATGATGTCATCCACCCAGGCGCAGTCTGAACCGCTGCTCACGCTGTAGTCTTTGACATATTCCCATTTAAGCACACGGGTGCCGGCGGCCAGATTGTAGGTGGCCTGAGTCCAGTCTATGTTTCCAGACCACTCGTTTTGCTGGGCGCCGTCCACATAGAAGCGCAGTTTGTCATAATTGGATTCGGAGGAGACCTTGTACCAGAAGCTCAGTTCACCCGGGGCTGTCAGGACGCGGGTGGTCTCCATGGTGCTGGTCTGGCTGTGGGAAATGGCGCCGCTCCTGGCGCTATAGCCAGCGCTGTAATAGGTGCTGTTGTCGATGGTCCAGGGTAATGTCCCGCCCATGATCCAGGGGAAAGAGCTGAAATCTCCGGTGGAGAAATCCTCAATGATGAGGCCCACGGGGGTGTTTTCGGTTTTGCTGGCGCTGTATTGGCCGGCGGTGGCTGCGAAGTTGAGGCTAACCACTGTGCCGATGTCCATGCTGGCGTTGGCGGTGAGTGAGAATGTGAGGTTGCTAACGCCTCCAGCGGAAATAGCACTGAAGCTGGCGTTGCCGTTGTTGACCGTTATGCCTGGCGTGGCGCAGCTCATGGTGGCTGTCCCATTCGGGGAGGCGGCGCCGCCGTTGTTGTTAAGCGGCATGGTGATGGTCACGGTTTCACCAGGGTCGAGGCGTCCGTTGTTGTTACCGGTGGGATCGCTGATTGTCATGTTGCCGAAGGTCAAAGCCGGAGCGTTCAAGGTCAGGGTGAAGTTGTGGGTCCAGGGGTTGTGGCCGCTCATGGTCATGGTGATGGTGAAATTCGCCACGGTGCCGTCGGCGACGTTGTTGGCTATCGTGATCGCGTAGGCATTGTTGGCCACAACAGTAGCCCCGGCTGCCAGGCTGCTGATGCTGTGGCTGTTATCGGTGATGGTGATGCCACTGGTGGAGCAGCTTAGTATCGCGCTCACGTTGCTGGCGGGATCCACTCCCACGTTTTTGAAAGTGACATCGAAATAGCCGCTTTCGTTGTATTCCGGAATGTCATTATTGGCGTCGTCATAAGCGACTTGCTCCACCGACATGAAGGGGCCTTGAGCCGCTATGACCGCTATATCGGCAATCTTGGTGATCTTATTCTGAGCGGTAAGCACCAGTTTGGCGGTTCCGACTGAGGTGAAGGGGGAAATCGTCAGGGTCAGGTTTCCGGAGGCATCGGTGATGCCGGAGCCGTAGATCACTCCATTCATGGTAAGGCCGACGCGGGTATAGGGCGCGGCACCGGTGATGGCATAGCTGGTGTTGCCGATCATGATCTGGGTGGGATAGCTGGCCGGATTGGCGGTGGGAACACCAAGGTAGGGCATCAGGGAGGGATCGCCCATGATGTGGTAGACTTCCCAGTAGTAGTTTGTGCGTGAGCTACCGCTTTGGCTAACTGCCAGGTTGCCGGAGTAGATGCTCTCGCCGACGGAGGTGGCCCATTTGTCATAGGTTTCGCCGTGAGTGTGGAACATGGCGTCATAAGCGCCAAGTTTGGTGGCATCATAAGGCGGGGCGGAACCGTCGATGTTGGTTTTGTAACCCACTGCCCAGTAATAGTCCTCATTCCAATAGGTGCTGTTGGTGCCGCCGATGTAGGCCACTCCGCCGCCGTCGGCCTTGCGGATGACGGCTTCGCCGAAGCAGGGGCTGGAGTAGTCAAACTCGTTGGTGATGCAGCAGTTGCCCACCATTACTCCATATTTCCCGGAGTTGGTCATCGCATTGACGTCGGAGACGGTGAAGCTGGGGTCGTGCCAGGAGGTCTGGCTCCCGTGAGCGGTATAGACAATGTAACCCCGGCCTTCATTGGCGTTGGCCCTTATCTGGGCGGCACTGCTGCCGGAGGCGGGATAGAGGTAGGTGTCGGAGGTGATGCCGTGGGCGGCGTTGAAATACTCAGTGGTTGCATAATTGATGGCGCCGTTGGCATGAGTGGGAGACCAGCTGGAATCCACTCCGGCGATGAGCACTGTCTTACCCAGATAACTGATGTCCGGCATCTGGGTCTTTTCAAAAGTAATGGTCTTGCTAACGATGTTTGCCAGTTCGGTGGTGCTGGAAACTGAGAAGCGGCCGTGGTACATTTCCGGCATGTAGTCAGTGCCATTGAGGCGCACATAGTTGAGGTCGGTTACGTGGGAGCCAGTCGCGCCGGTATTGGTGGCGACTGTTATGGTGCCGGATTCGTCACCGATGATCAGCAGGTAGGTGGGGGCCGGATCATCGGCAGTGGCAGCATCCCACAAAGACTGCATATAGTTCTTGATGGCGGTGGTGGTGTTTGCCACGGTGCCGCCGCTGCCGACGGTCGCCACGTTCACCACAAAGCCCTGCTGGGTCTTCCAGTCCACGTAACTCTGGATATTGCTGGTGTAGCCAACCGGGCAGAGGATGACCATTTTGGTGGGATGGCGCACCAGAGCGGTGCGGTTGTCCGCGTTCCAGTTGAAGATAGTGTTGCTGTAAAGCTGTTCAAACTCCCAGGAAGCAGTCCTGGCCAGCATGTCGGCGGTGGCGATGAGGTCCGGGTTGACAAAATCCACCCGGACATCCAGTTTTTCCATCACCCGGATACTGTTGGTGACGGGGTTGTAGCGCACCGGATAAAAATCGAGGGCGAAAACCCGCACACCGCGCATCATGCCAAGTTCCGAAACCTGCACCCAGTCGCGGCTGTTGAACTCATCGCGGCTGTAAAGCATTTCGTTCACCACAAAAGGAATGGTGGCAGGATCGGCGGATTTGGAGATGGGCTCCTGGGCCGGAATGACGCGGTTTTGCAGTTTGTTGGCGTTGTTGTCAAATTCCCGAGCGGATTGTGAATTGAGGGTTAGGCGGACTTCCGCGCCCAAAGGCACAGCGATGGTCCTGCGCAGCATGGGCAGCTTGGGCTCGCCCACTTCGTTGCTGAAGCCCCACCCTTCGATGGAAAGCTCGTCAAACGTGCCTTCCTTGGTCTGGACTTCAATGATCTTCAGTTCGCCAACGCTGTAGTTGACGTCAAAACCGAGGTCGCTGTTGTTTCTAAGCAGAGCCTGGTTTGTAGTGGGACTCAGCTCCACCTGCCGGGTCTGGGCAGACAGGGCCAAGGCGAAGGTCAGGGTGAGCGCTAGCAGCAGCAACACCTTACCTTTGAACTTGTTGTGCATACGATACTCCTATATGCTTGATTGCTTCTGACTTGAAATTCTTGCACGGTGGCAGATGGCAAACCAATCCGCCAAGCTTATACATTCGCGCAATCAATTCCAGATGCGATATTTGTCAACTGATAAATGAGAGACACGTAACATTGTGCAAGTAATGCGGATCAGGCGCACTTATGAATATTCATCAACCGGATTTCAGCGTTTCCTGCATTGAGCCGGGCAGTTTTCCAGAGAAATGACTTGACTGATCTGGCAGTGTGGATGTAATCTCAACCTAACAAACTTACTGCCTGTCTGGATAAGTATGACAAAACAATGCCAAGCAAGGAAATGATGGAAATAATCAACGTTCGTGATCACAGATCGGGCCTCGAATCCGCTGCCGCTACATCCACGGCATCTGGGGCCGGCCTCAAAACCTGGCCTTCTACCTCGATGCCGTGCTACACTCCTCCCTTTCGGGAAACGCGTTGCCCCGCTTCTATCTAATGCTCGATGGAGAGCGGGTGGCAGGCTGTTGCGCGCTGCTCACCAACGATCTGATCAGCCGACAGGACCTCTGGCCCTGGCTGGCCTGCCTCTATGTGGAACCTGATTACCGGGGGCGGGCTTTGGGCGCCACGCTATTGGAACATGGCGCAAGGGAGGCAAAAAGAATGGGTTACGGCGCCCTATACCTAACCACCGACCATGATGGCTATTATGAAAAGTATGGCTGGTCCAGGATGGAGGATGGTTACAACCTCTTCGGGGAACGCAGCCGCATCTATTGGCTTGAACTGAATTGAAGGCTATTTCTGAATCGTTCTGGCCTTGATCCAGGCGGTCATTTCATCCAGCACCACCGGAGCAAAAGTCTGCTCTATCCTGGCATATTCGTCCGGATGGCCGGTTTCGCATTCCTGGAAAAGGTGGTTCAGGCCTGGGTATTCGCGCAGGGTGTAGTCTTTGTTACCGGCTTCTTCCAGCGCTTCGCTGATGGCGGGGAAATTTTGTTTGGCCGGCACCTGAAGGTCTTTGCTGCCATTTAAAGCGAGCACTGGGCAGGTGACTTTTTTCAGCCACTGGGCAGGGTCAAGCCTGATGAATTCATACATCCAGGGATTGGCCACGCTGTCCATCTGCATCCTGAATAGTTCATCGTAAGTGATGCCTTCCGGGATTTCGATCGTGCCGTCATCCATCTTTTCCTTCAGGTAGGCGCGAAGCTCCGTTTCAAAGCTTGCCAGGTCCTGAGCCTGCAGGGCCAGCCTGAAGGCCCCGGCGTTCACCTCCATGGTCCGGTAGACCTCCTCTTTCTCCATCCCTGATGCTTGGGCGATCAATTCTCCCTGCGCCTGCAAAAGCTTATCGCCTCGGATGCCTGTTCCAGCCAACATCACGATGAAATCCACCTCGTCAGATTGAGAAGCGACGATGGGGGCGATGATGCCACCCTCGCTGTGGCCCACGAGCCCAATGAAACTGAATTCTGGACGGGACTTCAGACAATTAACCGCGGCCAGGGCGTCGGTGGCAAAATCGTAAGTGGTTCCGGTGGAAGCTTCTCCGCCGGAACCGCCAACTCCGCGGTCGTCGTATCTCAACACAGCGATTCCGTTGCGGGTAAGGTGGTCGGCAATCACCCAAAACGGCTTGTGCCCCATCAGTTCTTCATCCCGGTTCTGGGGACCGCTGCCCGAGATCATCACCACCACAGGGAAAACGCCTTCCCCCTGTGGCAGGGTGAGCGTTCCGGCCAGTTCGATCCCCACTTCGGGATTGGAAAAGAGCACTTCCTCGATCCTGTATCCGAAAGGCTCCTTGGGTTCCTGCGGCCTGATGTAAACAGGTTTTTCCAGCGCTTCCCGCTGCAGGTTCAGAGGAAACTCCATCCCGGCCTGCTTGAAAGTCCCCGCGATCATTCCTTCCTTCAGTTCGCCGGAGTAGGTGATCGAAGGCACATCCATCACCAGTTCCAGCTTGGGGTCTTTGAATTCGGTCCTGGCCACGGGCAAGCCGAAAGCGCCCTGGTCCGGACTGTCCATGGTTGCGGTCAGCCCAGTCTCCGTGGTGATGATGTGAAAAACGACGCGGATTTTCTGCCCGCCTGCGTCCAGCATCCCGTTCCAGCTACCGCTGATATCCGTGGCGGCAAGGCCTGCCACTGCCGCAAGTGCCAGCAACACAGTGACAAATCTTCTCATCATATACTCCTCATGTTGTGATCCCCATCTGTATCCTGTTTGATACATTCCCGGCATCTGTCAAGCAAAAACGCAGAAAGTTCTTGACTTATTTCGGACTTTGCCTAATTAGGCATTCAGTTAAACACCAAACAAAGGAGAAACGATGTCAGATTCATTCTACAAGGCCATCGCGGACCGCACTCGGCGGGAAGTCCTTTCCCTGCTGCGGCGCAACGGGCCGATGTCCGTGAACGAGATAGCAAGCCATTTCACTATCAGCCTGCCAGCCCTCAGCGAGCATCTGAAGGTGCTGCGCAACGCGGACCTCGTTTCCACACGCAAGGAAAAGCAATTCGTCTTTTACAGCCTCAACACCACGGTGCTTGAGGATTTGGGCAGTTGGGTGCTGGATCTGATCAGAAAAAAAGAGGTGAATGATGAATAGACTGAAGAAGTACAAATGGGCGCTGCTGGTCCTGGTGCTGCACCTGGCAGCCGTGCTCTGGTTCGCCACCCAGTTGCCGGAAGGGGCAAAGGTTCCCATCCACTGGAACTATCTAAACCAGATCGATGGCTGGACGGGGCGCACGACAGGCCTCTTTTGGGGCATTGGATTGAACGTGCTGATGTTTCTGATGCTCTATCTGCTGCACTGGTATTCCCCCTGGTACAATAAATACGCCGGGCGGTTCGAAAAGATCCTGCCCCCGCTCACCACCACTCTCCTGGCCTGTTTCTCCACCATCAGCCTCTACTCGCTGTATGTTGCCAAATGGGGCGAGGTGCCCGGCGTGAAGCTGATCCTGGTCCTCATCGGCTTGTTCCTCTTCTTTTTTGGCAATCTGATGCCGAAAGTGCCCAAAAACATGTTCGTGGGCATCCGCACGCCCTGGACCATCGCCAATGAACTGGTCTGGGAAAGGACCCACCGCCTGGGAGGATGGCTGTTCGTGACAGGCGGAATCGTCATGATCCTCAAAGGCCTCATCCTGACAGGCTCCGCGCTGTTCCAGAACATTACCACGGTGCTGGCTTTGGGCTGCCTGCTCTATCCGCTGCCGTATTCGTTCATACAGTATAAGAAACTGGTGAAGTGAGAAGGACTTAGGCTCATTTTTCAAATATAGTGGGTGGGACTGCCTTCATTCCAGCACTGGATACCCCGCGAAGGATTGAAGCGACAAGGTCTGGCCGTTAAGGCCCTGTCCTATGGCCCTGATCCGCCTCCCGCACGATGCCCGCATTTGATGCGAGGACTGGACGGGAGGCATGGGAGAGGGATGGACTCGGGCGCTAAGGACCTGGCTGGCAGGATATTGCTATGGATAAGCTGGTTATGGCTCTCCATTAAATCAAGAGGGTGTAGGTACTCAACCAAAAAGGAACCCTGAGGGTAAACTCACACACTCAATTTGAACATGAGCCTTATTTCATCAATACCAGCTTGTGGCAGGAACGCTGTCCACCGGCACGCAGCTTACATAGATAAACACCGCTGGAAACCTGCCGTCCGGCATCATCAAGCCCGTTCCAGACAGTGGTGTGATGTCCCGAGGGAAGGTAAGAATTGACCAGGGTTTTAAGCTTTCGGCCCCTCAAATCGAAGACACCAAGTTCCACCGGCCCTGACCGGGCAAGGCTGAAGCGGATATTGGTCTCCGGGTTGAAGGGGTTGGGGAAATTGCCCTCAATCCCCGTCAAGGCCGGGGTTTGGCTGTCATCCGCCACCGGCACGTTTTCGGCGTTGAAGCTATCCACCAGCAAAGCCGATCCCCCGTCGGTGCAGTGATGGATCCCCACATACACGATCTCGTCCTCGAAACCGGACAGATCGAAAATGTACTGGGTCCAGGACGCCGGAACCTCCAGGGCTTGGGCTCCGCTGATGATAACGAAGCTTTGGGGGACGGTTCCAAAGGTTGATACCCCCACTTTGATACGTTCCAAACCATTGTCCGCGTTCAGTGAGCGCGCCCGGAACTGGCAGAAATCCATGCCCTTCACGGCTGGGGTGATCAGCCAATCCGAGCTGGGAGACTGGGTGGCAGGGAAACTGGCAGCCATTTTGTCGCCTGAATAGGCCTGGATCCCGCTAAGGGGAGGGATGGTGGCTGTGGGGTTGAAAATGATGAAAGCCTGGGGTTCTCCGGCATGGGGCCAGTTGACGCCGCTGATACCGGAAGTTTCAGAGAGATCAACATCCACGCAGGTCCAGGGCGCGAATTCCAGCGCGAAATCCTCATGGTCCTCAAAGCTGTCATAAAACCCAAAGGGAAAAGGATCGAAATGCAGGATGAAATTGCAATAGATGGTCTGGCCACCCACAACGACCACACCAGCCTGAGTCGCGGACTGGTGGTCAGGATGGCTGGCTGTCACGCTGTAAGTCCCGGCCTCAATCTGCATGCTGTACATGCCGGAGGCGTTGGTGGCGGCGGTCACGGTACCGCAGGATACGGCGGCCCCCTGGATGGGTTGGTTAAAAGTATTGCGCACAACGCCTGTAATGGTCCCCGCATCCCTTTCCCCACATGATGTTGCCGGTAATTCTCCAGCGACCAGCGTGGCCATGGCAGCCATCACCAGCAGCAGACAAAACACCTTGGAGCGCATGATCTTGCCTCCTTTTCTTTTTGGGCAGGGGATGCCGCTCGCATCACCACAACCTCATGGCTACATTTATTCCATCCTTATGATATGTGTCAAGTAATGTTTTATTGCCGAGATAAAAACTCGGATTATCTTTAGCGAAGGCAAATTCCCCTGCTGAACGGTTCTCACACCCGTTTTTCAACCCGCTAATTCCGCGGAGGTTGACAGAATCCCCCTGCTGAAAAACTTCGCATGCGAAGGAATTTGATAAGAGATAATGAAGAAAAAGAACATCCAGGTTTTGGAGGAAATGCCGATCGCCCGGGCGATACTGCATCTGACCCTGCCCAGCGTGCTGAGCATGATGGTGAACATTTTATACAACCTCACGGACACCTTTTTCATCGGCAAGCTGCACAATGAAGCCCTGGTGGCGGCGGTGTCCATTTCTTTGCCGCTCTTCACCTTGCAGATGGCGGTCGCGGGGATATTCGGGGTTGGTGGCTCCAGCTACCTCTCCCGGCTTCTGGGCAGAAAAGACTTCCGGAAGGCCCGGGAAACAACTACCACTGCGGTATTCAGCTCATTTGTGTTTTCCATTGTTTTGGGAGTGGTGGGCATTCTTTGCATCCCTCTGTTTTTGAAGGTCACCGGCGCCAGCGGCGAAACGGCAGTGGCAGCCAGGCAGTATATGTTTTGGATTCTGCTCGGAAGTCCCTTTGTGATGCTGAAATTCACCATGGTGCAGTTGGTCCGCGGCGAAGGCGGCGCCCGCCAGGCCATGTATGGTCTGGTAATCGGTACTGTCACCAATATAATCTTAGATCCCATTTTTATCTTTGGATTTAAAATGGGGGTCACCGGCGCGGCCATTGCCACGGTGATCGGGCAGGGTCTGGCCATGTGCTATTTCATCAGGTATTATCTTTCCAAACAAGCGGTTGCTGCACCGGCTCTGAGGTTCCTGCGCCTGCGCTGGGAGATTTACCGCGAGATTTTGCTAATCGGCGTCCCGTCCTCACTCAGCCAGGTGATGATGGGCATCGGCAACACCATATCTTACAACCTTGCCTCTGCCTACGGAGTGAGCGCCGTAGCCGCTCTGGGAGTGGCTTCGCGGGTGTTTTCCATCCCCATTTTCGTGTTTATCGGGGTTTCCATCGGCGTGCAGGCGCTTATCGGCTTCAACTATGGCGCCGGAAACTATCCCCGCATGAAAAAGGCCATCAGCACCGCCGTGATGATCAATCTAAGTCTCAGCGTGGTTTTCACCCTACTTTTTGTCCTCTTCCCCCGGCAGTTGATCAGCATGATCACCCCCATCAAACAGACCGTGGAAATCGGCCGCCAGGTAATCGGGGCCTATCTTTACGCCATTCCCTTCGCCGGGGTTGGCATGATCATGATGAATAGCCTGCAGGCAATGGGCAAGGCCCTGCCTGCTTTCATCGTTTCCATCTCGCGCCAGGGCCTGGCCTACATTCCGGCGCTGCTGCTTCTGAACAGATTCTTCGGCTTTGACGGCCTGATCTTCGCGATGCCGCTGTCGGACTTCGTCACCACCCTGCTTTCGGGAATCTTCGTGATCTCGATCCTCAGCCGGCTAAAACACCATCCCGCACCGTCCTTCCAGGAATTCAGCCAACCACAGCCAGCGGATGAGATCTGATTTGTCCGGCATGTCTGGATTTAGCTTCCGGAGAGAATTCAGCCATGCCCTTAACGAAAAGCCTTGACATGCTTTGCCCCTGTTTTTTTTGAACGCCAATGCGATAATCGAATAAAGGAGAACTTCACATATGCTTAACTTTTCACAAGCGCCAGACGGCACCAAGTATCCAATCCCCACTGAAGAAGATAACGCTCGCGAACGCGAATTGTTAGTCAAAATTACCGAGGAGCAGCGCGCGCTGGGCCGTAAGATCGTGGCCGTACAAGGTCTGGGCTTTGTGGGCTGCGTGATGGCTACCGTGGTGGCCGACGCCACCGACAAGGACGGCAATCCTTATTACTTTGTCCATGGGCATCAGCGTGCCTCCAAACGCTCGTTCTGGAAAGTGCCTGTTATCAATTCCGGAGTGCCGCCGGTCAGTTCATCCGATCCTGAGGTTCCCCAAATTTTCCACCGCACCGTGGTGGAAAAGAAGAATTTCCGCGCCACCAGCGAAGATTCTGTTTACAGCCTCGTTGACATCGTGGTCGTGGACATCCAGCTTGATGCCACCAAACCCTCTTTCGGCGAGGCGGAAAAAGGTTATTGCGACCTCTTTGCCTTCCGCGAAGGAATCCGCACGCTGGGCCAGCACATCCGCCCCGACTGCCTGGTGCTGGTGGAAACCACCGTTCCGCCTGGAACCTGCGAAAAAGTGGTGAAGCCCATTCTGGAAGAGGAATTCACCAAACGCGGCATCGATATTGTCGCCAATCCGCCCCTCGTGGCGCATTCTTACGAGCGCGTGATGCCCGGAGCCAAATACGTCGCCTCCATCCGCGATTTCTGGCGCGTCTTTTCCGGTGTGAACCAAAAGAGCATCGAGCTCTGCCACGAATTCTTGTCCAACGTGCTGAACGTGGAGGAATTTCCCCTCACCCAGCTTGACAACACCAACGCCTCCGAACTGGCCAAAACGATGGAAAACACCTACCGCGCTGTGAACATCGCCCTCACCCTGGAATGGGCCCGCTTCGCCGAACAGATCGGCGTTGACATCTTCAAGGTGCGCGATGCGATCCGGAAGCGCAAAGGCACTCATGACAATATGTTGCGCCCCAGTCTGGGCGTCGGCGGCTACTGCCTCACCAAAGACCCCGTGCTCGCCAACTGGGCCATGCAAACCCTCTTCGGCCTCGAGGGAACTTTGGAAATGGCCATCCGTGGCGTGAACATCAACGACACCATGCCGCTCCACACCATCGAGATTATCAAGACCGTGATCCCGGAATTGCGTGATGTGAACGTCGCCGTCCTGGGTGTTTCCTATCTGGAAAACGTTGGCGACACCAGACACTCACCCTCCAAGACCCTGGTGGAGTTCCTGCGCAAGGAATTTGCCAAAGTGCTCACCCACGATCCCTATGTGGAAGCCTGGCCGGAACTCGACGAATCAAAGGTGGAAAGTGACCTCAAAGCAGTTCTGCCCGGTGCCGACGTGGTGGTCTTCGCCGTGGGGCACGACCAGTATAAGGACCTCTCCCCGGCCGAAGTGCTGGCCATCTGCGGTACCAAACCCCTGATCGTGGACTGCTCGAACTTCCTCTCCGACGAGAAAATAGCTGAGTATAAACGGCTTGGATGCCAGGTCCGCGGCGTGGGAAAAGGCCACATCGTCTAATCTCCAATAATTGGATACATACAAGGCGGGACCAGCTCCCGCCTTTTTTCGTGGGGATTTTTTCCAGCCTATCTTTTAGCGGCGTTCATTCACCCTGCCAGTCAGACGCCATCCAACCCAAAGCAATTTCCTGATCTGGCGCAACTTAGGACTGGATAAGGATGCAATGGTTGGGTGTGTTGATCAGATCATGACGGATAGTTTTCCATCTGATGCTCCAGACGGGCGCCGTGCATCTGTCATAAAGTGGTTGTATCTGTCTCCCCGTTCAAGAATTTCCAGTATTTTTATTAATAGCTGGGAAATCTTCCAATCCATTGTAGTCCGAGTGTTCCCCAAGAACTGTTCATTATTGCAATTGAGCGTCGGGGGCATTCGCTTCATGGTCTGGATTTAACTTCCGTGACTTATGTGCAAAGGTCTTAATTCGTGGATAGAAAAATGGCCCACATATAAGCGCGGGCCCCACCACATCATTCCGGGCTTGACCCGAAATCCAGCCCGGGCGGTATAGCCTATAAACCACCACCCAGCCCCACACCCACGTCATTCCGGGCTTGACCCGGAATCCAGACCCCCCTGGCGTCCATGCTGGTGGAGCCTGGCGTACAGCGAACACAGTGAGCATGGACGGCAGGAAGTTCAACGGAATGAACGGCAGGAAACATTGGAAGAGTCATTCATTGCTGTCGTCGATGCTCGTTCCTCGCTCTACGCCAGCCCACCACGTCATTCCGGAATAAATACAATGGCAGGGCAAGCCATTCCCAGTTGATGAATGCTTCCCATATGAAAAAGAGGGAGTTCCGCGAAGTGACGGAGTCCTTGATAGAAAGGGAGGCGTTGACCGTGGAAGCCGTGAGACTGAAAAATGGCAAAACTGGAAAAGTGTATGTGTTAAATGACCTTATCATGGAATCATGGGTCCAAAAATGACCTGTCAAAGGGAGGGGAAAACCCCTCCCTTTTGTATAAATTCACAAATCAATCCAGTAGGGAGAAAGTAGGGAGAATGGCTTATAACCTTCTCTGCATCAGGGTTTGGAGCCTATAGATTCACAATTCACAGCCCTCTATTACATAGAACTCCCCCAGGGGGGATGCAAATGGAATATATCATATATATAATATAAAAGAATTAAATAAATTATATATATGATATATCTATATTTCATAGAGATAGCTACTATCTTGCATATGCTATCTCTTGCTGCATCAGTCTGGATATAAGAGGGGCCGTAATTGTGAATCTATAGCCCTGAAACATATACTGGTAAAGGGTTTCAGGCTCATCTCCCTACTTTCTCCCTACTTTGGGATTTGTGAATTCATGGCCTTGTCCCACACCCACGTTATTCCGAAATGCAGTGACGGAATCCAGAAACAACCAACACCCAGCCCTAAATCCACGTCATTCCGGGCTTGACCCGGAATCCAGTATATATCCCTTCATGGATCCTGGATCAAAGTCACCTCGCGGGCTCGACCCGGAATCCAGTCCTTTTCCTGTCATGGATCCCGGATCAATGTCACCTCACAGGCTCGGTGACGTCCGGGATGACGTATGTTCGGCTCTCCCGGCCAATGTCTTTACACGTCATTCCGGGCTCGACCGGAATCCAGACCGGGCTGAATAGCCTATAAACCACCGCCCAGCCCCACACCCACATCATTCCGAAATGCAGTGACGGAATCCAGAAACAACCACCACCCAACCCCAAACCCACGTCATTCCGGGCTTGACCCGGAATCCATCCATTTTGTCCTTGAGTGGATCCCGGATCAATGCCACCTCGCGAGCTCGGTGACGTCCGGGATGACGTATGTTCGGCTCTCCCGGCCAATGTCTTACGCGTCAATACCCAATTCGTGTGATTCGTGGATAAATAAAACAAAGGAGGAACCACATGAAAGTATATTTCAAGAACATGCTCAAGGCCTATCGCGGCGCTTGCGACGGACTTATCTACTACTACAATCCCCGGCTGAACCGGCTCCTGGTACGAGCCTACGTAAAACCCCGCGAAACCGAGAACAACCGGCTATTTGCCAGGGTGGCCCGTAATCTGAGGGAATTGGATCCCTCTGACGCCTTCATCCGGGACATGACGATCTATGCCGACATCCATCTGCGCAGAGCAAAAGAAGGGAAACCTGTCTATAACAACTGGTACATGGCCTACACCAAGATGATGTACAATCTCCCCAAAGTGGAACCCTACATCGAACTCGAAGCCATCACTCGCGAACAGATCGAAGCCAACAACCTCCCCTGCCGCTCCGTGAAAAGGGCCGTGGAAGCCGGACTTTTGGAGCCTGTACCGGGTTACGAGCTGCTTGACAAGCTGATGTGAGGGGGAGTGAGGCTGGCGTCGAGCGAGGAACGAGCATCGACGACAGCAATAGCTCCTGTCATTCATTCCGTTGACCTTCCTGTCGTCCATGCTCACTGCGTTCGCTGTACGCCAGTCCACACCAGCGTGGACTCGGCAACTCCTTTCATCATTTCCTGCAGTTGGTGTTCGCTGTACGCCAGGCTACACCAGCGTGGACGCCAGGGGAGTTTCCATCCGCTTTGGTCAGGCACAAGCCATAAGAAAAAGTTGACAATAATCCCAGCCGATTATATCCTGCCTTGCAGCCTAAACCCAGCCAGGAGCGATCCCATGCGCCAGACGCTTTATCTTATCGACGGCACGGCCCTGCTGTACCGCTCACATTTCGCCTTCATCAAAAACCCGCTGGTCAATTCCCGCGGAGAACACACCAG
>Ga0208196_1000466_pt1 | contig 54138 bp, 42 predicted proteins | sample AD_JPNNA7_MetaG_FD_184443 | JGI IMG/M metagenome (GOLD analysis project Ga0208196, IMG submission 184443) | Active sludge microbial communities of municipal wastewater-treating anaerobic digesters from Japan - AD_JPNNA7_MetaG (SPAdes) (version 2) | ecosystem: Engineered > Bioreactor > Anaerobic...
TCAAAATCCATCTTCTCTCCCGTAAGTAAATCTTATCTGGATTTCAACAAAGGTCGATCTTACGAATGTCCCTAATTTCCTTGCTCTTTTCTATTAAATTCTCTATTGCTACGCAATAGAATTTTTAGCCTATTGCGGATTCTGGGTTAAACATAGAAAAGACATCATTGCCGCCGTCGACAAATGTTTGTGAAATGAATGCGGTGGAGAAAAACGTAAAATCGATCTAATTTTTCAACATCATCAAATCTTCATCTAATCCATGTCGCAGAAAGTCTAATTTGGGGGATGCCGCCACGAGGCTTTCGGCGCGAACAGAAGTAATCTGGAATGGAAACAATGCGGGGCTGTCCATCAGTTCTATCAAAGGGACAGATCTGCTTTCGCGCGTGTAAAGAGCGGCCTCGATTAGCCAGGCAATAAGCCGGATATCATCGATTAAAAGTGCTTTTTGAGCTCTGTAAATTCCTTTTATTTCCGTCTCTTGGAGAGCACCCCAATCCAAAAACGAGCGTATGATATAGCGCGCTCTGCGCGACACTGTTTCTCTTTCCCCATACTGTTCACGAATTCTGCGTTGTATCTGAACGGAAGTTACGGTTCCCTGAAGTTTTAAGAGCCGCCCTATCTGGGCTGCCACAGAAGACCAAAACGGATATACCGCGGATACCATTCCCCAATGGATGACCTTACTCTCTGGACCTGATGTTTGTTTCAATAACTCCATCCCTTCATCTCTAAGCGATTTCAGGTCTTTCGGAGGATGAAGCCATACCTTTAAAAGAATAGTTATGGTTTTATCTAACGAGCCGCGCACATCTTTATTTGCTGACCGAAATGCCCCTGCCAGTTCATCTTGCAGAATGCTTTTGATGGTCTTGGCATCGTTTGCTGCCATAACCAGCATTGAAACTTTTTCAAGCCAGGCCAGACGTACAAGGCGGTCCAAGCCAATTTGTTTTAATCTTTCTGACATTACTTGCTCTTTCTTTCAATTTGGACAAATGGAACAATAATTTCTTCCATGGAAACCCCACCATGACTTACAATCCTACGCATTTCTTGTGTGAAGGCTTGTCGATGGGGGGCTATAAGCGCAAGACAGTCGTCAGGAAGCCCCGGGTTATTCCATGCAATTGCCAACGGATACTTTTCTCTAACTTTATTAAGGAGAGCGTCATCGGAGTAAATTCGAACTCGTTCGCCGCGCAGTTCTGCTATCATTCCTTCCGAAGGACGGCCGCAACCTTTGGCCTCGATATTGCCGTGATCAGACGTGAGATACACTCGGAAATCATGGTCCAAAAGTAATTCCAGGAGATTTTTCAAGTACAATTGTTTAGCCCATTGATCAACCTGATTGTGCATACCAGCGGATCCCAACTCCATACCGTGCAGAATTCTGTCAACTTTATCGATAACGAGCCCGGCAACCCTTGATCTGGGCCTGCTGATCAATTCTGCAACATCTTCCAGATTGTCATCCCCAAGACCTTTCACATAAACAACTTCGTTTTGCGTCAAGCCCTGATCCGTCCAGAATTGCAGCCATAAAGCATTTTCCTTTTCAGTAGTGTAAATGCTATTAGGAAAGAAAACGGGTGCTTTCCCGGAAAAAACGGTTTGTCTTGAAATTGAAGTAACAGAAGGCACCCAAGCAAAAATTGTTTTCTCACGAAAGATCATCTTCTTAGAATCAGAGTTCAGCACGTTTCTTATTATCAGCCATTGATCTAATGAAAGGCCGTCAACAACCAACAATGCCACTTTAGCGGCATCATCATCGCCTAGCTCGCGGGCCAGAAAACGAGGAATGTGTTGAAGCATTACAGGCGGCACTGGCGGCAAATTTATCAGCCCGGCAAAGCGATTAAAAAGCCAAGCAGTAAAATTATGATCTATTTGCAACTGAATCTCCCCTATCGCAGCTTTAACTGCCCCTGAGATCAAGTCCTGCTGATCATAAACAAGATATATTAACTCGGCCCAACCATGAGCAAAGTGAGACCAGTCCAAATGTTTTGCATCTTCGGCGGGAATTGTTGCCTTCAAGTTTTCGATGAGCTTATATAAGCGTCGAGCACGCTCTTCGGCAGGTGCACTTTGAACGCCTACAGCCACCCAAGACTTTGATAAATCATTTGCCTGATCGTGCGGCACAGGCTGCAGAAAACCTTCCATGAAGAGATTATCTATGTAAACACGGACATCCTGATGGTCAAAAGGCAGGTCTACTGGACCGTTGAATGCTAAATTGTATTGATCATTTGCCTCATAAACCCCTTGTTTGACTCTGACAACTTCTTTATCAAGGAATGCTGGCCAGCGTTCCTGCAAAAAGGAAAAAAAGGCCTCGCGATCTTTGACAATCGTTTCAATCGGCCAGTTCGAAAATTGCGAATTTTGCTTAAACAGTTGAATGAGCCGTTCATCCAGCATAGGTGGAACGATCTGCCCGCGATAGTGGCGGCGTAAAAGAACCTGTAAAAGGTTCGAAGGCTGTTTGATTAATTCTGGCGCAATTTCAAAAACATGACGCAATATAAATTCTTTTGTTGCGTTTTCACCCAATTCTCCCGGGGCGTATCGTTTTTGTGCCTGATAAAGGATTTCAAAATAACCACGATCCAAAGCAGCAACTACCGGATAGTTGAGGCTCGGGAAAATGTCGCCAACGTTAAAAGACAATTTTCTGCCGGCTTGAAGAAGATCATATGGCAAGCTGCCGAAGTCATTGGCTTCGGTACGAAGCAGCACAACCAGGTCCGTCTGTTCACCACAGTCCCAGCGTGATCGGTATTTTGATTCATAGGCATAACGAAATTCAACATGATCTTCGAACGGAATCAAATCAAAACCCCGGTCGCGGATTCCCTCGAGAATTCCTTCTTCTAGCAAAAGCCCGTCGGGATCAGAAACAAGGGTCAGGCGGGATACTTTTGGTGTGAATTCCTTTAAAACATGATCGCGCCAAGTATGTCTCTCAATTATCATGGTTCATTCCATTAAAAGCAATCATGATTGGCCACCGCAACATAATTAGAATAATGTAGTTTGCTTACTTACATCCTCTGTTTCGGCAAGAACATACCTCACAGGGCGTAGTTTTTTCTTAACCAAGCCATCATCTTGCGCTTTTTTCAGCCAAAGCTTCATTTGCGTCGCAGTAAGCCCCATTTTTTCTTCCAGCGACTTTTGATCTTCTGGCCTATTGGTGAGAAATGCCTTCAATTTTAAACAAAAGCATTGATACATTGAAAATTCTTCGATGTTGAGGGCTTTCTCGGCCGATTTTACCGTACCACCCTCATCCTTATTGCCAGCATTTTTTTCTGGTACAGACATCACGCTAAGTGGCAATTCTTCTGTCTTTTGCTGCTTATATGGTGGAGTATCAAGCTGCCGTATTCCTTCTGAAAGAATATTATCAGGCAGCCACCTGCCCCCGTGATTAACAAGCTCAGAATTTCCGGACTGCCTGTCATCGGAACGCTTGACCCAGAGCGGCACCCACTGCTTTTTAAGATTTTCCAGCGCACCGTTCCATGTGCCGCCATCCCGGCCTGAATGGACAACGATCGCATGATTGGCCAGGCAGTAAATAAATTTGTTTCTACCCATCGCATTTCCGACACTAAAGTTTGCTTCCGGAAAATAAGGGGAAATTAAAACAAGATTTTTTTGCAGCAGGGCTTTTCGATACTGCTGCGATGCGGACATTCTCGAAAGACTATCTGAAAGTATGCCAACGACCGTGCCTTCCGCCTGGATAGCTCCTAGCATAGCGGCTGTATCGATGCCACGGGCGCCACCTGAAACGACAGTTTTACCTGATTTGGCCAGATTTGTTCCGAGAGCGGACGTGAACTTGAGATCATCCTCCGTTGCTTTTCTGGAACCAACTACGGCAACACAATCTGCCTTCAATAGCTTTGGATTGCCGCAACCATAAAGAATCGGCGGAGCATGTTCTTTTAGACGATCCTTTAACTTAACCGGGTAATCTTCATCCGTGCGGCACAAAACCCAGATACCGGCACGCTGCCACTTTTCCATGGCAATCCCTAAAACAATCCCCCTCCCCAGCAAGGCAATAAGACGTTCGACGGGGCATCGTTTATCATCCCACCCACGCAAATGGACATTGGGATCACCCAGAAGCAAATCACTCGGTTTCAACTTTCTTGAATCTAACCAGGAAGCAAGTCGATTCCAATCTAACGGTGTGATAGGCTGATGGCCACCCTTGTTCGTTTTCAGAAGTGGTGAGGTAAGCAAAAGAATGACTTGGGCATCTTTATTTATGGTTGTCATAAGTTAACCTCCGCCTGCTGTCGTGGCCAAAACCATCGGATACACCGTGGGGCACCCGGCTTTCCGCAGCAACGCGCCTACAACAGTCATCGTCCAACCGGAATCTACGACATCATCGATCAGAAGTACAGGTGCTGATGGAATTTTATCTGATATGGCAAAAACACCGTCAAGGTTCCTGCACTGATGATAACGGTTGTTCTGAAGTTTTTGCGGCGCGTTATTTCGTGTCTTTACGACAACACCATGAAAAGGTAGACCCAATTTGTCGGCCAAATCTTTGGCAAAATTTGGCACCAAGTCAAGATGATTTAGCGAAGGGACAAACGTCACCCATTGCGGGAAAGGGGTAGGCTTCCACCTCACTTGGATCATTGCACAGGCGGCATTGACCAGTTCCGAACCGAAATACCCGGCATGTTTACCTTCCGCCACCAGTCTACCCCATCCGGCATCCTCCCAACGGGAAAGAATGCGCCCAAACTCTGAATCAAGATTTTGTTTTTGAAGATTGCCACTAAATCCGTAAACAGGAAACACGTCCTTGGGAACAAGCTTTTTAGGCGACAAAATCAGCTCACTTTGCTTTAAATAATCTAAGGCCTTTAACGCCAATTCACGGGAAAACGACGCTGACAAAGCCGATTGTGGATCGCAATTTTTGCATTTAGCACATTCCAGAGCATCGGGATCGTCTAAAACATGGCGAAGAAATTTCATAAGACAGCCTGCATGATCGATATATTCCTGTATCTGCTGCCACTCGACAATCCGCTGTTGCGTTAAAAAAGAAATTCGATCATGATCCATCTCGTAATCAATGGCCGTCCGGTACCATCGGAAATTTGCAAATAGGACAGGTGATGGACTTTCCACACGTAAAAACTTCAACACCTGCTCAATCTGCCCCATACGCAAGTTCACTTTGTCCTGCAATTGCCAAATCGTTAAACCGTCAGAATCCTCCAAAGCGTCAAGGATTTCCCGGACAAACGCTTCTGAGGGGAAAGCCGACTTTCTGAAATATTCATGTATCTCGTCATCTTCCCGACCGGAAAGCAAGATGCCATGCGCATGTTGGATGGCCCTTCCAGCCCTTCCGACCTGCTGATAGTATGCAATCACTGATCCTGGTGCCTGATAATGGATCACAAATCCAAGATCCGGTTTATCATAGCCCATCCCCAATGCCGTTGTCGATACAAGAACTTTAAGGTCATTGTTTAAAAGTCTTTCTTCCAGTTGTCTTCGATACAAATCTGAATTTTCAAAGTCTGGGTGTTTGACATCGGAGTAATAGGCTGCTGACGAAATGCCATTTCGCTGAAGCCAACCAGACACCTGCTCGGCATCCCTCTTCGTAAGTGTGTAAATGATACCCGCTCCGGCCATGCGGGGAACTTGTTCGGCAAGCCAAGCCATTCTAGCAGCCTTATCATCCAACCGGATATTTTGAAGCGATAGACTTTCTCTTGCCAGTTGACCTCTTAGCGTTTTGATATCACCCAGTTGCTCGCATACATCCTGAACAACGCGATTATTGGCCGTTGCCGTCGTTCCCAGTATTGGTGTGTTTGCCGGTATTTGGCGGAGAATGTTCACTATCCTTCGGTAATCCGGACGAAAATCATGGCCCCAATCGGAAATGCAATGTGCTTCATCAACCACTAGCAAGCCGATGCGTTGTCCAATCGGGAGCAGGATATTTTCAATGAACTCATCATTGGCAAGCCTCTCAGGGGAGATAAGCAGTGCATCAATTTCATCTCCCAGAATCTGGTCCTTGATATTTCCCCAATCATCTTGATTTGTGGAATTAATTGTTACCGCGCGAATCCCGATTCTCTCCGCCGCGGCAATTTGGTTACGCATAAGCGCAAGCAGAGGGGAAATGATGATGGTCGGCCCACGTTTCTGATCACGCAGGATGCGAGCGCTTATAAAGTAAACAACACTCTTCCCCCAACCGGTCCGCTGTACAAGAAGCATTTTCTGACCTTGGTTGACAAGCTGGTCAATGGTCTCCCATTGTCCATTACGAAATTGAGCATTATGATTGCTCAACGCCACCCTGAGTAGGTTCAAAGCCTTTTCTTTTGACCAGAGCATATCCATTTCGCTATAAATCTCCAATTCGTATCATCATAAGTGGAACCATGTCAGGATAAATATGGGCTTTTTGTTTCAGCTGCTCATGGACGATCTTTTCCTCCTGGGCCAAAAGAGTCATTCGATGATTGCGGACCTGAGGAAGTCCGATTCTTTCAATCATTCTTTGGCGGGCAGCAAAAGCAAATTCGCTCTTTTCTCGTTCGCGCGTCATTCGCGCTTTGTGCTCCTGAACCAGCGTATCATAAATCTGTTTCCCGTATAACTCCGCAGCATTTTGCAATTCTTGATACTTGGTCTGGGATACCGATGAATCTAAAACCGATTTGACCGTTACATTTTCAACAAGAAGTACGTCCCATACATGCCTGGCCGTTGGCATCAACACGGCGCCGCTTTCTGCTAAAAACAACGGCATGAACCTTCGGCGATTCCAGTCCATTGCAGATATGGCAATACGCCATAAAGACCAGATTCCGCGAATATCTTGTGAGATGCCCTCAAGCGCCACCACCGGAATCGGTTGGCGAGGCACAAAAAGGGGCAGACACATCACAAGACCGCGAATCCGTGGTTCTTCAAGCGAAAGGCGCCTTGATGTCGGAAACTCCTCAGCTTCTCTGTCGGTAAATACCACATTTTCATCATACGTTCCGTCAGGCCAGGTAAGGTTCCATCCTTTACTCCTTCTGACGGCCTGGCCACCGTTTGCCTTGAGATAGCTAACCGTCATCCGCTCGACCCAATGAGGTAAGGGATGACTGAGCAGGCGCTGAACCTCGCCTGGCTCCAAACTTTCTGTTTTTCCTAATACGGAAACCATATCGCGCGCATCCCGCGCCTCTTTCTGCAAATGGGACACCACCCCTTCAACGGCATCCTCAACCTTTTCGGGGTTTAGAATAGCCTCAACATACATATCATCAAATATCCTGCCGGCCTGCACTGAATCCAAAACATCGCCGGTTTTATCAATGCCAAACTCCTGAAAGATAACAGCCAATTTTTGTTCAAGCACTTCGCGGACCCTGTGTTCGACAGAACCTTCAAAGACAAAATTGACTGCGCGAACGATGGTACACTGACCAATACGGTCCACCCGTCCGATGCGCTGTTCAAGACGCATAGGGTTCCAGGGGATGTCATAATTGATGACCACATGGCAAAATTGAAGGTTCAGTCCTTCTCCGCCTGCGTCAGTTGAAAGCAAAATACGGACATTTCCGGCAAAAGCCTCCTGCGCACGCCTGCGTTCCTCCATACCCATGAAGCCGTTCAGACAGACAACCGAAAACCCCCGTTCAGTCAGAAACCGTTGGAGCATTTCCTGTGTGGGAACAAATTCAGTAAATACCAGAACCTTAAGCTCTGGGTCTCCCTCTTCAGATTGAAGGCGATATAGCCAATCCAGAAGAGCATCGGCTTTTGCATCAGGGCCAGCCTGCTCGCAGCGTCTGGCAGCCTCCAAAAGCAGCTTCACTTCGGCCCGCTCGTTTTTAAGCGCTTTAAGCCTGGTTCGTAACAGCACTTCGAATTGTTCCTGTCCGTCAAGATCCGACCACTCCTCCTCAGACATGAGGGGAAAGAGCGTTAATTGTTCGGCATCTTGGGGAGTCGCAAGTGCTTCCAACCGCTTTTCAAGAGTTGCTCGGATAGCGCTTGTGCTGGAAACCACCAGGCGCTGCATCAGAATCATCAAAAAACCGATGTAGCTGCGTTTTTCCTTCATGGCCTGGTTATAGCTTTCTCGGACATACCCGGTTACTGCATCATAGAGACTCTTCTGGTCACGGTGACGGTCCGCCCACGACACAGGAAATAATTCAGTCCGGCGTGGTTTAAAAAGCGGTTTCCCTTCGGCATCAATAGCCCGATGCTTTTCCGTCCGGATAACATAGGGGGCAACACGTTCCCGGGTCACACTGCCTGCATCCGGAAATTCTTGCGCATCAATCAGCGATACTAAGCGGTGAAAAGCATCTGTCTTTCCCTGATGAGGGGTGGCTGAAAGCAAGAGAAAATAAGGGGATGTTTCGGCAAGCCCCTGACCCAACTTAAAGCGGGCCACCTGGTCAGTGCTGCCACCCAACCGGTGTGCTTCGTCCACGATAACCAGATCCCAACCCGCAGCTATCAAATCCTCAAAACGCTCGCGGTTGTATTCACTTACCTGTGCGGCGGTCCAGCCGCGGCGCCTATCCAGGGGCTTGATCGAATCCATCGGCACAACCACTTGGGAAAACATGGCCCAGGGGTTCAAAGTTGAAGATTTGAGGTTCCAGTTTGAAGACAGCTCATCCTCAAACATAGCTCCTTCCAGCGTTGAACCGGGGACCGCCGATATTCGTCTTAATGTTTTAATATCTTCGGGCAAGACTAAGTGAAAGCGTTCGTTGAAGTGGGTTTGCATTTCGGCCACCCACTGGGTTACCAAGCCTTTCGGAGCAATCACGAGCGTCTTTTTGACCAACCCGCGTAATTTGAGCTCGCGCATAATCAGGCCGGCTTCGACAGTTTTTCCTAAGCCCACTTCATCGGCAAGAAGATAGCGCACATTATCGCCCGCAACAGCGCGGGATAATGCCCGTATCTGGTGAGGAAGCGGGATAACGGAAGACTCGATAGGTGCAAGGAGGATATCCTGAGTCAGTGCTTCGGCTACCCGCGCGGCGGCAGCGATGTAGGCGATATTATCGGGCGAACCGGTGTCCGTGCTTTCCAGGGGCTTGAGCCGAGAGGCTGGGATGCGGACCACGGAGTCGCGCCCAGGCAGCCAAACGCGGCAGGTCGTTTCGCCCCAGAGCGTCTGGGTTTCGATGACCTGGCAGAACTGACGGTGATCGGGGCTGTAGTACCATCTATTTACATCAATCTGCATCATTCAGCAGCTCGCTTAACTCCAGAGCCTTGCCCTCGCACGCGCGATGCGCCGCCTTTGCCAGAACTTCGGCTCTGGCGGACAGAAAAGCGTCATAATCGTTCTTTACCCGCCCGCGCCGTTCATCGTCGGGGATGCCTTCATAGCCAACCGCCAACCGGGCGTAGGGAATGAGGTGCGTTCTCAGTCGCCGCTTCATCTCCTCTTCCCCAAGGGCGCAGTTGTCCGCTCGTTCCTTCAGATAGGTAATGGGGTCCTTGTTCGAGATGGTGCGGTTGGTCCGCCAGGTCACCAGTGCGCAGTTAAGCGCCCGAAAAATCTGCTCATCAGGGATTCCCGCATCATCGAGCGTCGCAGCCGGAAAGAGGTGGTGATACTCTCGAGGATGCTCTTTGGATGTAATGGTGGCGACCGTCGCCCGCGCCCCATCGGCCAGGTCCTCAGCGCCGCACTTGAGCTGCAGCGACAACAACCCACGGCCAAGGATCGACTTGCGTTTCGGCCAATCGGCCTGCAACACCATTTCCTTTGAGGGGAGCGGATACGACTCCTGGTTCATAATTGGCACAACTTCCTCGGCCGCACCGTCGCAGAGCACCTTTCGTAATCCACGGTAATCCTGAAGAGCGTTGGATGTGGATGACTGCTCATAGCGCGAGGTCAGGAAAGCCCGCCAGAGGTATTTGCGTAGGAAAAGTCGGGCATTACCCAACTTGTCCGGCTGCGTCGGCAGATGCTCCCACATCGCGGCGATAATGGGGATAGCCGTGTAGCTCGGAAGCCGCTGGGCGTCGAAGATGCTCTCGTCTGCGAGAAAACTCACCATCCCCTTGATGCCTTTGACGACCGTATCCCACTCGTTGAGCATCCGGGTGTAGTCGATTCCCCGATACCCTGCCTGGCTTGGGATGCGGTCCTGGCGCAGAGCTACCACGTCCAATACCAGACCCGGCAAATCAGCGTATTCCGCCGCCCGCGGAACGGCTATGTTCAGGGCGTCCACGTGCTCGTGCAACGACTTGCCGGTCTCTTCTTCTACCAGCGCCACCACGATGTCGTAGGTGGACAGGTGTACCGAACTGGTATTCATTTTGATGAAGACGTCCAGGGCCACTTCCTTGGGCGTCTTGGCCGGCAGCGCCAGGTACGGCAGATTGAACTCACGAACCTTCGTTCTGAGATCATTGATGATTTTCTTCAATTCCTTGTATGCTCGGAATTTATCGTCTGTATCTTCAAGAATTGCCTTCTCCACCCATTGATCGATGACATCCTCCATGTCTTGTGGACATAGGAGTGTGATCGGGATAAACCCTCGGCCCCAACATTCCTTCGGATCGTCCACCCACAGGGGATAACGGCTGCCGTTCTTCATCCAGCGGGCCTGCCCATAGACATAGGGCAGCTTCGTGGAGCCATTGCCAGGGTCATCCTCGAAGCCGATCAGGTAGGTCCGGTCCGGATACTTGTCGTGAAGACTGCGCCAGAGGGCCGTCAGCCGCTGCTGGCCGTCCAGGAGTTGTTCGGTGACCTTTTCGCCCGACTCCGGCGCGTCAACCATGGTGCGGCTTTTGAACTTCTCCTCATCGCCAACCTCCAGGATCAGCGTCGCGCCCGAAGGCAGACCTCGTAGGACCGTCGTCAGAAGCCCGGAAACCTCTCCATGTCCCCAGGCCATAAACCGCTGAAACCGCGGCAAAGTTATTTGCCGTGAGCGAATACGATTGAACCATTCTGGCAGAAATCGGTCATGCGCATGCATAAGTACTTCCTCCTTGGATCGCCATCATCCGTCCTCCCCCGAGCGGGTAATTGCCTGGTCGTACCACATAAGCAGCTTGGGGTCTTCCTGCAGGACGTCATCAGGGATTTTGCGGGCAACGGTGATAATGGTGGCGTAGTCGCGCTCCTGCCATGCCTTCTTGAATCCGGCGCGGACAGCCTCGAGGCGAAACACCTTGAGGCGCTTCTGGCTGGAAGTCAGGTAGTCCTCAAACTCCTTGAGTAACGACCGCTCGCGCAGCTTTTCCAGGTCGCCGGCCTTGTTCGGGTCGGGCACGTACCAGCGGTCTTTGGCCTTGGCGCGCAGGCTCTCGTCGTCCTTGGGCAGGTTTCGAAGCTCTTTGAAGTTTGTGGAGAGGTAGCTGTGAATCTGGTTCGGCACATCACCCTTGCCGTCGTAGCAAAGGAAGTTCTGCTCCAGTAATTCCGACAGCTCCAACGGCTTTTCATGCTTTTGCCAGCCACCAATTTCTTTGATGAATAACGGATGGATATCCTGAAATGTTTGCGGCTTACCTTTTAAAAGTTGGTGGAGCCAATTAATTGCAGAGACCTCATCATCAACAAAAAGAGTAAGCTTTTCTTCAAGACCGCCGAATTTCAAACGTTTCTGATCGTAAATTACTGCTTGTTCAGGGAGAAAATACATTCCGTCACGAAAGCTGAATTTGCTTTGTAATCCATCTTGAAATTCTTGGCTGTTTATAGGAATCACAAGACCTTTTCGAACAAAAAAAGCAACAAGCTGATCATAAAGGATACGAGGGTCGCGCTCGGGCACTTTTTCCAAGTACGGCTTCATATTGTTTACTTCTTCGCCGGCTTTCTTTTTAAATAAATACCAGTAACCTGATTCTTTAAATACCGGTAAATACTTCAGATGGGTACGGACAAAATCCCACACGGCTTCTGTAGAGCCGGCATCCTGCCTGCTGATAGTTTTGAGGAAACGTTCCTCAAAACCGCCATTGGGTTTGTAGGCGGAGATGACGAGGTCTTGTTTGACTGCAGTAGGTGTAGTTACAGCTTTAAAACTGCCTTGTTTTTTATCGAGTGCCGACACGTTTGCCACAATAAAACCAGCCTCGGTTATGGCTGCTTGAATGACATTCCACACTGCTGATTTTGTATTGGAAAATTCAACAGTTATCCATCGTCCTGGTTTGAGAACCCGATAGGCTTCTTTAAAACAAGCAAACATCAGTTGGCGATATTCGTTAAGGCCTTTACCTTGAGTTTTGTTTTCGATGGCCTCGGGTTCGTTGTTGGTGATTACTTTCAGCCATGATTCCCAAAGAAAATTGAGTTCGGAATAGTTGAGATTGGAACCAAAAGGGGGGTCCAAAAACAGATAATCTATCGCGTTGGGTGGAATTAAGGTGTTCTCCAAGCTCTGACATTGAATATATTCTTTATTCTTTGCCAAAAAAGCCTTCACAAAGTCTTTAGTTTTCCCTTCTGCCACTTTAGCAACTTCAGCTTCTGCGTTCAATGATGATACATATAGTGTGCCACTCAATGGTCCATTACCACGGTTACCGAGATTGTATCTGACAAGTCGAGAACATAATGTGGCTACAATAGATTGAAAGATCAGCTGTGTATGCAGATCGCATTTAAAAAGTAGAGTTGCCAAACCCCATAGTTGTCGCTTCGTATAGAAATGATGCACATGGGTAATGCCAATGGGATCATTACGCCTCGTTTCGCCGCCATCCATCATACGTTTTGTCGGGAACCAATACGGAATATCCATCTGTTCGATTTTCTCGATCAGTTCCAGATCAAACCGATCCGGCTTCTTTTCAAATCTTTTTATTCTGCCGGAAGCAGGCTCTATTGCTGTGTAGTTGATGAGAACCGGAACTTGCTTGGCTTGGCGGATGGTTTGTTTGAGAGCCTTGTCGTACTTGTTCACCCACGCTCGATCCATGCGGCGCTTCGTGAGCATTGCCCCACAGTGGGGACAGGGGAACTCATCTTGCACCTTGCCCACGTCTTTATCCACTGCAGATTCCCAAAAAACCACTTCGCGAGTACATTCTGGGCAGACAAAGACATCCGACCAAACCGTATAGTTGATTTTTCCTTTGGTGTTGCCATCGCTGTGGAGCGTCTCGTACATCCAACCGCATTCGGCTTCCACTTCCTTCAGAATACGCTTGGCTTCACGCTCGAATGCCTGCACATCCACCGGAGTATTGTAGTTATAAGCAATGAAGGTGGCCGCAGGAGATAGATCATTGAGCACAGCTCGGCGTGAACCTAGCTTTGAAAACGGCTTCCAAATTGCCTTACCGTTCTCGTCTGCCTCCTGCTGAGAGATCGTCCCGTCTTTTTCGACTCGATAGCCCAGAGACTCGACCGTTGCCTTATCGCCGCACATCTGGGCAGCCACTCCCGTCATCCCCGTCCCGCAAAATCCATCGAAAACCACGTCTCCCGGCTCTGTGTAGTGCAGGATGTACCGCATAATTGCCTTGTGCGGGACCTTGGTGTGGTAGGAGTGGGCGTTGTAGATCGGGTCGTTTTTCCCCTCGCTCACATCCGCGGCAAACGGCTCGCGGCTGTATGGCACATTGGGATCGTAAGGCTTGCCATAGTGCTTGATAAAGTCAGCAATCCATGGATTCGGACAAGCTGTGTAATACGGCGGGTCGGACAGCGCCAGGATGTCGTCATCCTCCCCGATGGGAAATCCTTCGATGTTGCGAAACTCGGGGTCTTTCAGCTTTTCACGCAAAAGGCCGAGAAAATACTTACACCGCTCATCGTCGTTTGGGAAAGTAAGTCCCAGGCATTCCACCGGTTGACTGGCTTTTTCTTCCAGCATTTCTTCATACGATTTTTCAAACATATCTTTTTGAGAGTCGGAAAAGATGCGGACTGATGAGGATGATTGTTTTTTCATGCGTTTTTGCCTGCTGCCCGGATATAAGCCTCTGTTTTTAATTGGCTTTATGAAATCTACCTTAATCTGCGCCTTCACCTTCATTTAATGCGCTATTTTATGCAAATGAACATCCTGTCGCGCATAGAAAGCATTTCTATGCGATTTTCTATGCGCAATTTATAGGAAATATTCATAGCGTGCCCACCGTCGTTTCCCCACCTGTTTGATCTTTTTGTTTTCATCAATCAATTCAAGAATGAGCCGTCGGGATTGATTGCGGTCGAAGTGAGTAATCTGTCTGATTTCTTCATTGGACAGGCCCGCCTCGCCGCGTTTTTGTCTCTCGATCAACACACTCAGAACCCTTGTTTTAGCTGCTTCCCAATCAATGCGTAAGTTCCGCTCCAAATGTTCTGATGCTGAAAAACGTCGATGCAAATCTCGTCTCAAAATCCAGTAGGTTCCTCTGCCAGTGCCCCCGCGTTCCAAATAACCAAGTTCCGATTCCATGCGACTCAACATTTCTCGTGCATCATTTTCGCTCTGTTGAGTGATACGCACCGCTGTTGCCGTATCCAGTTCAGGATGCCGCAACAGGTGCTGAATAATGAGCAGATGTTCCAGCGGAAGTAACCGGCCCCGGTCCGATTCTTCCGCTACGAAGGTCCGAATCGATGGGGAAAGCGGGGTGGCGCGAAAGATAACGCGAACGGCGTTTCCTTCATCCATAATCGTGGGTGGCTCCTTGCCCTCCATCAGGAGTGCTTGATACATCCGCCGGACCCCCAAGTTGCTCCGATTTACCAGGCGCAGGCGCGTCAGAGCATCTACGAGTGCGGGATTTCTCGGAACCGGCTCATGGCGGAGAATGTTTTCCGGTGTAATCCCGCCCGGAAGCCCACCGGGATTGCTGACTTCCAACCTGCCCTTGAACTGCTTGACCAGTATCGGCCCCGGAATCCGGTAATCGCTATGCACAAGCGCATTTAATAATGCCTCTCGAAGAGCTATTTCCGGATATGTACGGATTTCAAAATGAAACAGCCCCTGTTTAAGAGTTGTAATCGGATTGTCGGCCATAATCCGGTCAAGGATACGCTCCAGCGCAACTGGAATTGCTTCGTATCCGTCTGCACGGTCAGTATAATTTGTATCACTCGACATGCGCAGGTGAGTCCAGACATAGCCGGGGAAATATTGTCTAATCGCTTCGTTTGTCCCAGCCAGAAAAAGACCGGCCCGCAAAAGGCGGCTGTGGCGAATGAGGCCAACTGCGCCTAGAAGATCCCAATCGGTCTGACGAAGCAGGTCATCCGGCGCTTTCTCCCTTGCGGCTGCTTCACGAAGTTTTTCCATGGCAGAAGGGGAAATCAAGGACTCCAAAGGTTCAGGTATTTCGGTTCCTGTGAAATCGGTTTCTCCGGTTTCAATCATGATCTTACGGCGCATGGTTCCTGTAAGGGGCTGACAGTCTTTACCGATGCGAATGGTTCCCTTGCCGCTAGTGTCGGTATAAGGTGGAAGCCCCGGATAAACCTGCATCACAATCAGGCGCCCGGTACCTTCTGCAACGCTTAATTCTTGAAATACCGGCGTAAGCTTCGGATCGGTGGAGTCATAAACCGCTTTTTTCAGACGATTCAAATCCACCTCGGGCGGCACACCCAGGATAGCCTTCGCACGCCCCACTTTCTTGTCGTTGACTCCGAAAACGACTGTGCCGCCTCCACCATTGGCCATGCACACGGCCATCTCAACAACCAAGCGTACGGCATCTGTGATGCTGCGGGTGCTCCACTCTTTAAAATCCAAGTCCTGATCTTCCAGATCACATGCCGGATGCACATTCAATTCATCCAGCAGGTCTCGAAGCTCCGAAGTATCTCTCATCTTCCTTACTCCAGCACAATCCGGACTTTACCCGGTTCTTTGCCTTTGGTGAGTTTCTCCAAGTAATCCTCAAACCGTTTCCTCATCTCCGTTGGTGTTGCGGGCGACCCGCCTGAAAGCAAAGCTTCGCGAAGGTCTTCGATGCTTACAGCAACTTTGGTTAGCCCGGAAAGCACTTCTTTTAAAGCATGGATAAAATCATGGTTTAAGTCATCGGGCAGGCTTCTTTTCTTAATAAAGCCATCTATCAATTTTCGCTCGGCAGGTTTGAGCAGGTTGATATTTTCTTTCGTGGTCGGGTCTTCAAGATTGGTAAGTATGGTTTGCGTCCAATTCTCCAACATTTTGTCCAACTCATCATCAAAACTGTTTAAAATCGTTGAAACGGGCATTCCTCCGTAAACGGATTCAACGCCGGGTTTGAATTGGCAGTGCGGGCAAAGAGGGGAAGCATTCAATTCCTGCTCAATCAAAGCAAAACAACTCCTCTGTCTGTCTAGGCGGCTTTGATAATCAGCAAGGTGCTGGCGCGGCATGAGATCAATCGTGGTAAGCTTCTGCAATGTTTTGACTCGATCATCATTCATCAGTTGGACTTTACGTTTATCCTCTTTCACCCCCAAGCGCGCTTTGGAATGCATGGACAGGTAAACGGCCATGTAATCGCGTTTTAGTTTGGATAGATGGGTATTCAGCGTTTGCCGTAATGCGCTCTGGTCCTTAGCTTTGAAATTTTCAATCGCGGTGAAGATCTCCGACCGAATGGTTTTCATTTTATCAATCCACTCATGATCAGACGGAAGGAACGCCTCCGCCTGAGTCAGATAGCCTGCCATTGGCACGAAGTCCGTGACAATCTCCTGAAGGGTTTTAGTTTCTAAAAGCGTGCTCAGGCCATCTCGATGAGCCTTCACTTCAGAGGCTTCATATCTGAAATTCTTTAATTTTCCTGTTGTATTGTAAGCCTGAAGCGATTCAAGAAATGTCTTGGTGGTGTCCAGTTTTGATCTCAGTTTGTTCGCTTCATCTTCAGAAAGTAGGTTGCGCCCCCAGAAGCTCAATCCTGTTTGAACATTGTTTTGAGTCACGACAATGCCTTCCACAAGTCTTTGGATGATGGTCTGAAGCTTGGTCACAACGCCGTCAGCCTTCTCACCACCCATAGTGATAATCTGAACTTCGCCCGCCGCTAACATAACGCCGGCGGTGCAGTAGGGTTGAAGCAACTCGAATAACGCCGCAAGCCCCGGCAGATTCCAATCTTTAGGTTTTTCAATATGTTTGAAGAAAATTAATTCATCCACTGCCGTGCCGGCCAGTTGCTGCAATGAGGTGGCATCAAATTTTTTACCGGGAATGGACAGGACCACTTCGCCGGCAGAGACCAGTGCGGCAAGTAAAATAACCGCCCACTCTGGTTCAAGCCGGAAACCTTTGTCCGGTGCAAAATATTCAACGCCATAAATTTCCTGTATCAGTTCTGAGCGGTTAACAACTTGTCCCTGTCCTTTGCCTTTCATAATATCAAGAATATATTGAACATATTTTGACCGCCCGGGGTCGAGTCTTTCTCCATCCAATAATTCCAAGGCATCCAGCACCGCAGTGGCCTGCTTTGTGGGTTTTTGACCGGCGAGTACTCGTAAAGCATCCTGTGCCGCCTGCGTGCGGTTTGTGCCTGTAATGAGAATCGAGAATACTGGGTAATGGGGCGCCTGATCCTGGAATTTCATAGCAAGACAAATCCCTGCAACCGTGTTCACCAGATCCCGGAAATTGATGCGCTCGTGGGGGCTGATGCGTGACAATTCTCGAATGTTCTTCCCCTTTGCCCATTCAGAAATTGATTTTGTCCGATTCTGATAAGTAATTTCAAAAGCCGTCATCATATTCTTCTGTAGCCAAAGCACAAGGTTTTGGAGAAATTTTGATGCCTTTGCTTCGTAAGTTGCTTTTTTGTTTCCCGAAGCAGCGGAGGCAAGATCCAAGGCGCCGGCATAGTTGTGCACCGCAGCGCGGAATTCATCATCTGTATGTACCAACTTGAACACCAAATCTTGCGCGTCCGTTACATATTTTTCTTTTGGTGGCTCAAACGGCTGAAGAAAGTATATGTAAAAATCTCTGGGCGGCACTGCCGTTGAACGTTCGTTGGGTGCGCCAAAAAACAGATAGCCTTGTCGTGCCGCTTTGCGCTCCTGCCATTCAATTTCGTGCTGCCAGATTTTATAGCCGCTCACATACGTTACATCCGTGCATTCCATGACGCGACGAAGCGCATCGTAATAATAGCGGTCAAGCTTTGAAGCATCAAGGCTTTCGGCGCGGTTTTCGATCAACGCGTCGTAATCATCTGTTTTGTTGAGGTCGAGGAAATACTGTCTATTGTCTGCATTGGATGAAATAAACTGGCCGCTGACGGTCTTGTGGATTTCTTTCAAAACAACTTCCACATGCGACAGCAAGTCATCGGCAGGATCGCCACCAAGCTCTTCAATGCCGGGCTGAAATAGGCAAAGGGTATCTCTCAGCTCTTCGGGCGTCGCACCCAGGTTTGCATAAATGTCACCTGTTGTCAGCCGATGGACGGAAAGCGCTGCAATTAAACGCAGGGCCATGTCCTTGTAAGCCGGTCGTGTAAATGCCTGCTCAATTCGGGATTCAAGCACCTGACTACAATCAATAACCGCCTTGATATCCGGGACGGCCCGGAAAGACGGATTCTCTCTCAATGTTACCCAATAACCGTCGTAGGCAATAACGCCAGGCCGATCAGCCGGAACTTCCTTGTTAAGCATTTCCTTCATGGCCTGTGATAAGGTTTTCAGCACCTCCCGTTTTTCTACAGCGGTAACTCGTTCAAAGGTATCAATGTAATCGGGATGAACTGGAAACAGGCGAACAAATTCGTCCATGCGCTCGTTCATTCGACCATAGAATTTGGAAAAAGGTGTGAGGTACTCCCGAATTTTCTCTTGCTGATCGGCGGTCTTTTTAAGTAAGCGCTCCGCCACGACAAATTTGACGTCTTTACGCGCAATGAGAATCTGTTCGAAGCGATCCTTCACGCGTCGAATACTATCGGCTACAAAGGAAAAACGGGGGCTATCAAAGATGGCTTCCTGAACACCAGCAATCAAACGGAATTTCAAATCTTTACAAACTTCGCCAATCTCTCGCAGGAAATTCAGATCGAGAATAAGTTCTTGATCCTTGCGGGTTCGCAGGTAATCGAGAAGTTCGTCAACGACCAGCAGAAGGCCGGAATCAGGATATTGATGATGGAAAATGGCCATCATATCTTCAAGCGCTCGTTTGTTGTTCGACACTCTATTGGCAGGGGGAAAAGTGAAGGAGACGCCCATTTTCGCAAGATTTTCTTCCAGTTCGGCCACTAGTATTTCGCGCAGAGACATTGTTGTCGAACCAATTTCTGTCCGGATCACCTTAAAGCGCCCGCAGATCTTACTCATAGCTTCCGCCACTTTTTTATCGTTCAGATCGTTTGCCAGATCACTGTGTTCAGCCAGAACGGAAATAACAGACATTAGGTGCGATTTACCGGTGCCGTAATTTCCCACAACCAGTAATCCCTTATTATCAATGGGCTTGTCGAATTGGAGCTGGGGCACAACCAGATTGATGAGCCTCTCTGCCATTTCTTCGGAAACAACATAAGTCTGCACGAGCTGCCGCGCGGTTGCAGCTTCATCGGAAGAACGCAACTCAATAACAGATTCAATAGGCTCGAACTGGATCAGGTCTCTATATTCTAAACCTTTAATTTCCGATACAGACATTTTGCTTTTGTTCACTTGTGTCATTGTGCATGCCCCCACCTGAAAGTAATACCTGTAGTTCCATCAATGCGCTATGGTACACTCGATCAGCAAATCCCGCGTAGGATATCTTTTATATTCTGGATGATCCGGCTCTGCATAGACCAGATAGTCGCCTTCAATCATTCCGCTACATGATGCGACAATCGTTTTATTCCTGGAAAGCCCTTGTAACAGTCGCAAAGGATCTTGTTTCATAGATGCGGCAAAAAGAATCTCTATATTGTCCAGCAAGATTATGTTTGCATTTGATTGACCCAAAAGGCCTGAAAGAAGTTTAGGCAATTGCAGCATTCGTTGTCGTTGATTCAGTTCAAGCATCGCTTTGGAAAGTTCGAGACTCACATTTATAATGGGGGCACCTGTGCGTTCATGGATAGCACGCAATACCTGTGTTTTGCCCGTTCCAGAAGCACCCACCAAGAAAATCAATTGATAATATAATTGAATGGCATCTTGTATTTTGCTTAAAATTCTTTCTACAGACAGCTCCATGCGCCTTCCTTAAGGACACTATTTCTTTTCTTCCAGCCAATGATCAATGGCGCCTTTTCTAAAGCGCCAATGCTTGCCGATTTTCTGAGAGGGAATCTTACCCTCCCGGACCAGTTTGTAGAGTGTTGATTTAGATATTTTTAGGTAAGCGGCTAATTCGTCGATGGTTAGGACATTACTTGGCTTTTCATCCATTAAATCGGCCCCTTTAGTTGCAAAGTAAATTGAAAACACGAAATTAATTAATCGATAGAACTTTTACAGTTACTAACAGTTATTGTCAATTGCTTTTTTTTGATTATAAATTGGTGGGTGCTTTCGCTATTTAACTTATCCCAGATTACGCAATAGAAAAATAATTTACAAAAAAACAGCCATTGCGGGGGCAAAGCAACGAAACAATCTCATATAATCAATGACTTAGGTTGCTTCTCTTCGCTCGTAATGATGATCTTTACGGAATTTAATGCTCTATTGCGTAATCTGGGTTAATTACGTTTTTTAAAATAATACGGCCTGTTTTCATCAAATTTCAACGCTTACTGCGGAAGATGGGCTAGTGCTGGCTGGAGAAATCATAATAGTCGAGTGTTTCTTTTTCGCCCTCTTCGAAGATCCTGACGGCATTGGTTGGCTTTGTGTTTTTAAGTTTCTTCGTGATAGTTATGATTTTTCTTTAGCCGTCGGCCGATCTTTCATCGAATGAATTGCATTCGGCGTGGCGGCAAATTCTTTGGCTTTTCCTTTTGGAACGGCTGCAAAGAAGTTCCGGTAAAGACGCAAGACTCATTGCTGCCATTACGCTTGCGGGCAAAAATCAGCAAGAGATGACGAAAAACCTTGCCTGGCTTCGGTAATATCTTCTGTTACGCAACTCTTTTCAAATTATTGTCTCCCTCGGTAAGATTTATAACGAGGAGATGTGGCACAACATGAAGGATTCAGGAGGTAATTATCTTTAATTCTTTTTCCGCTTCTTTACGGGTCTCATACATGTGGGGTGGGACTTTCTTTTCCTTAAGCGCGTCACCCAATTTCATACGCGCGAATGCGTTCGAAGCATAGTGAGTGGTCTTGATGTAGTATTTATCGACGATTTCCTTAACCATTTCAGCATATTCATCCATAAGGTCCGGCATGATGTTGAAATTGTCATAATTAACTATCGTGTAGACTTTACGGCCTACCGGTTCGAGAACGGCGATGACGGCTTGCCTGATTTCCCGGATTTGCTGGCTGGTTTTCACATAGTAGCCTTCAAAGTTTACGAAGAAAAGATTCTCATCTGACTGATAGGTCAGCCTTTCTTCCAGGGGTATGCTGAGCAGGTCGCCAGCCAGCCCCATAGGTTCTGGGGCGAAAATACGTTCATTCATGAGTAGAACATTCTTGATGATGGGCTTGAAGCCCATAAGGGCCAGGACGTCCTTTTCCAGGTCGATGCCTGGGGCGATTTCAATGAGTTCCATACCCTCTCGGGTCAGGGCAAAAACGCAGCGCTCAGTCACATAGCGCACATAAAGATCCTGCTCGGCTCCGTACCGGCCGCCGAAGGTCATATGCTCGACCTGACGGACAAATTTTTTCGTTTTCCCTTCCCGGTCAATGCGAAGCCCCCGATTGTTTACTGACACGCTGAGTCCGTCTGCGGTAAAGGTACCCACGAAGATGCATTTCTTGGCGGCCTGACTGATATTGATGAAGCCACCGCATCCTGCCAACCGTGTCCCGAATTTGCTGACATTGACATTGCCCTCGCGGTCAGCCTCTGCCATACCCAGACACGCAATGTCCAGACCTCCACCATCATAAAAGTCAAACTGATATGGTTGATCAATCAGGCAGTCGGTATTCGTTGCGGCGCCGAAATTCAAGCCGCCAGCAGGAACACCACCAATCACACCCGGTTCTGCTGTGAGTGTTAAGTAAGATAAGACTTTTTCTTCGTTTGCGACATTAGCAACACCTTCGGGCATTCCAATCCCTAGATTGACGATGTCGTTGGCCTTCAGCTCGAAAGCGGCACGGCGTGCGATGATTTTTCTTGCTCCCATTTCCATGGGCGTCATGGAATGCAAGGGAATTTTGATTTCGCAGCTGAATGAGGGATCATAAAACTCGCCAAACGTTTGCCAGTGGTTTTGCGGCTGAGCTACGACCAAGCAGTCGACAATAATGCCGGGAATCTTGACCTGTCTGGCGTTCAGCGTTCCCTTATCGGCGATTCTTTCCACCTGCGCGATAACATAACCGCCCGAATTTCTCGCTGCCATAGCGATCGACAAATTTTCTATGGTCAGCGCTTCTTTTTCCATCGTAACATTGCCATCAATATCACCAGTCGTTCCCCGGATGATCGCCACATTAACTGGCGGCAGCTTGTACGACAAATATTCTTTCCCGTCGAACGTGATCAACTCGACAATATCTTCTGTGGTGATGCTGTTTACTTTTCCTCCACTGTAGCGTGGATCGACAAACGTTCCCAGTCCAATGGTTGTAATAGTGCGTGGTTTATGGGCAGCAATATCACGAAACATATGTGAGACAACCCCCTGGGGTAGATTGTAGGCGAGAATTTTGTTTTCCATGGCCAGCCTGCCCAATTTCGGCGCCAGCCCCCAATGCCCACCGATCACTCTTTTCACCATCCCATCATGCGCTAAATGGTTCAAACCTTTTTCCTTGCCGTCTCCTTGGCCAGCAGCGTACATGAGGGTGAGGTTTCTCGGAAGGCCAGTCGTCAAAAAATGTTCTTCCAGGGCGATGGCGATTTCCTCTGCGAAGCCCGCGCCAACAAATCCTCCTGTAGCAACGACATCACCAGATTTGACGAGCTGGACAGCCTCCTTCGCGGAGACAACCTTGTTACGCGCTCTCATGATGCCTTGCAAAACCGGGTGCTTATTGGTTCTTCCCGTTGTGTTTCCGTTCAATGCCATGACGCACCTCCGATATCAGAGCAGTTGAATTCGTTTCACTGAAGCGGGCTGAGGGCAGCCTCCACTTTCAGTATGGTAATTTTTCTCGTAAGACGTCCGTTGACGTTTCTTGCTCATGCTCTTTCCTTGATGCCAAGTCCGCTCGTGGCCGACATAATATAACGTTCAAAAATTATGCCATATTGCCAAGCACTGAACAGTCATCAACGTAAGTCCTTAAGCTATTCAAAATACTTTATCTGAAACGCGGGTGGGGAAGGGGATCGGGTTAAGTGTGTCGCAGTTAGTGCGGCCGATTTAAGATGGAATCGTAGCAAGACTGCTACAGACCATGCATTTTTTACGTGTAACATAAGGGGATATTATATTTCTCCATCTTTTTGTATAGCAGGGTCCGGTGAATGCCCAATATCGCTGACGCCTTCGTTTTGTTGTAGCTGGTATTCTGCAGTGTCCGTAGAATCAACTCTCTTTCAGATTCTCGCTGGATATCTCGCAGAGAAGTCTTAGCCGAAACACGAATCATCTCTTCTTTGTAATGACCTTCTGTGGCACGGGATTTACTAAAAAGTTCGCAGGGAAGATCTTTTAAATAAATGGTGTCACCCTCCAAAGACGAGATAGTTCTTGCCAGAACATTCCGCAGTTCGCGCGCGTTTCCCGGCCAGCCGTTGTTCATGAACAGCCGTTCCGCTTCGGGCGACAGCGAAACGCTCCCGATGCGGGTCATTTCAGCGAGTTTCTTAAGCATGTAGCTGGCCAGGGGAATTATGTCTTCCGGCCGTTCACGCAAAGGGGGAATATGCAGCGGAATAACATTTAGCCTGTAGAACAGGTCGAGGCGGAATTTCTTTTTCTGAACCATTACCTGCAGGTCCTGATTTGTGGCGGTAATGAGACGGAAATCCGACCTGATAACCGATTTTCCTCCTAAGCGGGAAAACTCCTTCTCCTCTAAAACGCGCAACAGTTTTGGTTGCATCTCAAATGCCATATCGCCTATCTCATCGAGGAAGATGGTACCGCCGTCCGCCTGCTCGAATTTTCCTTCTTTGCCGCTTGCGCTGGCGTCGGTGAACGCCCCTTTTTCGTACCCGAATAACTCCGATTCGATCAACTCCTTGGGAATGGCCGAACAGTTGAAGCGAACAAATGGGCCGTCCGCTCGGGAGCTGGCGTTGTGGATGGCTTGAGCAAAAAGTTCTTTGCCTGTTCCGCTTTCCCCCGTGATCAGAACAGGAAAAGAATTGGCAGCAGCCTTCATGGCTTCGAGCTTAAGAGAGATCAACTTGTCGCTTGTTCCGATGATACTGTCAAATGTGTAGCGCCGCGCGCGTAAGGTAAAGAGTTCTTTCTCATATTCCTTAACTTTGGATTCAAGAGCGGAGAGTTTCCTCGCGAGTTTTGTGAGATCCTTAGTGTTTTTGAACATTACCTGACCATAAACGGCGACGACTTTGCCGTCTTTTTTGATGGGAATGCGCTGGACGACCATGTTCTGGCCATTGATCAGATGCGATTGATTAATCTCGGGTACACCAGTACGAGCGACTATCTGCATGCGCGAGTTTTCGACCACCTCGGTGCAGTGCTTTCCGATTTGTTCCTGGTGATCGACACCAAGAAAACGTCCATACGGTTTGTTGATGTAAATGACGTATCCGTCGGCGTCCGTGACGATAACACCGTTGTGAATACAGTCAAGGATCAGAGAGTATAACTCAAGTTGGTCTTTGATATGCTCGGCTATCTTGCTTTTGCCTAGTATTGTCACCTTTCCCCCTCCTCAATGTATCAGTTGGTGACAAAAGAATGTATCAAAAAACCTACATAGCATTGTATATGTAACCTTCAACGATCTCTTATGTCAAGCTTATTATTTCATCCGAAGGGGAATGTCCCTTTAAAATTGCGTAAAAGAAAGAACCGTGAGGAATCTTATTATGCTGGTGGTATGGAAATTGCTGGCTTTAATGGCAGGGGGTAAGTGGATTAAAGTTTGGATGTTTTATTAGATTTTCAGAGACACAAACAAATCATTATTCTAGGGAGGAGGAAATTGAAATGAGAAAAAAGGCTTTTGTTTTTGCTGCGGTAGCGGTATTTGTTTTTAGTGCCATCTTATCAATATCATCTGCTCTGGCAGCTGAAAAAAAAGTTATCCGATGGAAAATGACATCTACCTGGCCGCCGTCAATTGATCTCATCCAGGCCGATCAAGCTTTCGTGAAAGCTGTCAATCAGATCTGTAAAGGCCGCCTGGAAATCAAATTTTTCACAGGGGGAACCCTGATGCCCTCGTATGAAGTCTTCGATGCCGTCAGCAAAGGGACGATTGAAGCTTCCGGTGATTGGCCCAACTACTGGGCGGGGAAAGACCCGGTATTCGATACACTTGGCTCTTATCCCATGGGGCTCACGCCCGTTGACTATCTCGTGTGGTATTACAACGGAGGCGGTAAAGCCATATACGACGAGGCCTACGGCAAATTTGGTATGGTTTATCTCGTCACTGGCGTAACACCGATGGAAAGTGGCATCCGTAGCAACAAACCGGTCAGATCGCTGCAGGATTTGAAAGGCATGAAAATCCGTATGTCAGGTAAAACTCAAGGCATGCTGCTTAAGGATCTCGGAGCCGCGCAGGTCGCTTTGTCGGGTCAGGAAATTTACCAGGCGCTCCAGAAAGGTGTCGTGGACGCTGCCGAGTTCAGTAGCCCCTCGTGTGATTGGGGTATGGGATTCCAGGAAGTGACAAAATACTGGGCTGTTCCCGGATGGCACCAGCCAGCGTCGGTCATGGGCGTTATGATCAACAAGAAGGTCTGGGACAGCCTGGACAAGGACTTACAGGAGGATATTCGTTATGCTGCGCAGGCAGCTTCCATGGAGTTTTTCTGTAAGCAGTATTATGACACCATCGAATCCACACAGAAGTTCATCAAGAAGGGTATTAAAATAACACGGTACGACGACGAAGTGTTGGATACCATTTTGAAACTCACCAATAAGCACACTGAGGCAACGGCAAAGGAGAACCCGCTTTTCAAAAAATCGATGCAGTCTCAGATGAAATTCAAGAAGGATTTCTCGCAGTGGCGGGCAATGGAAGTCCCGTTTCAGTTTGGATTCAATCCGACGGAGTACCCCAAGCTCGATTGATGTGAATAAAGTAATGTCAAGCCAATGGACGTCACTTCTCCCGCGGCGATAAGAAATCGTCGCGGGAGGATGTGATTTGTTCAGGCATTCCTTTGCTTTTCTGTTTATATTTATTTTTTTGACACTGGTGGACACTTTTTCAAAGAACAGGAAAACATTGGGTGACATTTGTTGTATCCTGCATAATATCCGTGCTTGAGGAGGGGCTAATGAACATTGCGAAAAAAATTTCAAAGTTCTGCGACACGATCAGTGAGTGGACGGGAAGAATATTTTCCTGGGTCATCGTACCATTGGTACTGCTCACCGTCATGGAAGTCATATTACGCAGATTTCTCGGTTCGCCCACTATTTGGAGCTTTGAGGTACTAAAACAGCTCTACGGGCTGCACTTCATGATCGTTGCCGCTTTCGGCTTGCTTTACGGGTCTCACGTATCTGTGGACGCCTTTACTGCCTTGCTTCCTAAAAAGAAAAGGGCAATTCTCGATATCATCGGTTACGTGTTGTTCTTTTTCCCTTTCGTGATCGTCTGCATTTGGCAGGGCTATTCCTTCGCCGCCACCTCATGGTCCATGAAGGAAACCACCTGGAGCGTCTTCGCTCCGCCGGTCTATCCTATAAAAACTGTCATAATGATTACGTTCATCCTGCTTCTGATCCAGGGAATATCGGAAATTATCAAGCGAATAGTTATTATCCGGGGAGGTGATCTATGATCGACATAAGCCCTGAGATGATTACAATTTTGATGTTTGCAGGCCTTCTTATCGGCTTGTTTATGGGGCACCCCCTTGCTTTTGTTCTGGGCGGACTGGCAGTGATTTTCGGACTTATTGGCTGGGGCCCGTCAATATTTTACGTGTTCATGAACCGGATATGGGGGACGATGGACAACTATGTCCTTCTGGCTATACCGCTTTTCGTCTTCATGGCGCAACTATTGGATCAGTCGGGCGTCGCTGACGATCTCTTCAAAGCCCTGCGTTATGTTTTAGGGCGTGTGCGGGGCGGCATCCTGCTTGCCGTAATCGTTGTGTCGACGATCTTTGCTGCCTGCACCGGCATCATCGGCGCCTCGGTAGTCACCATGGGACTGCTGGCGGTTCCGATGATGAGAAAATACGGCTATGATAAGCCAATGTCCTACGGTGCGATCTGCGCAGGCGGAACCTTGGGCATCTTGATTCCACCAAGTATCATGCTGGTGATTATGGCGAGCGAGGCAACTCTGTCCGTAGGTAAATTGTTTGCTGCTGCCATCCTGCCGGGGATTCTCCTCTCCATTCTGTACTTGCTCTATGTTGGAATCCGTTGTTTTATCAAGCCGGAACTCGGTCCTCCCATTAGCGAAGAGGAACGTGCGGGAGTCACAAGCGGACAAATTGCAATAATGGTCCTGAAATCGCTCGTCCCTCCTATGATCTTAATACTTGGTGTACTCGGATCACTGTTTTTCGGCATCGCCACACCAACCGAGGCATCAGGCGTGGGGGCTTTTCTGGCTTTCGTCATGGTCCTAGCCTATAGAAAATTCACATGGCGTGGATTATACCGTGCCGTAATTCAGACGGCGAAAATCAATACAATGGTCATTATTATTTTATGCGGCGCCACCTGTTTTACCGGAGTCTTTCTTGGTGTCGGCGGGGGTGACGTGGTAACCGATTTTGTCATGGGGTTAGGGTTGGGGAAATGGGGAACTTTCTGGACTATGATGGCCATTGTTTTTGTCTTGGGCATGTTCATAGACTGGATCGGCATTGTTCTGATCTGTTTTCCCATCTTTCTGCCGATTGCCCAACAGCTCGGATTCGATATGCTCTGGTTTGTCGTCATGATTGCTGTTAATCTCCAGTCGTCATTCCTAACGCCACCGTTCGGCTACGCCTTGTTTTACATCAAGGGTATTGATCCTGCCACGATTGATATCAAAGACGTTTATCGGGGCATTGTGCCTTTTGTGGCGTTGATGATCATCGGTCTTGTCGCCTGTGCACTTTTCCCACAGATCATTACATGGCTGCCGGGTATATTAATTGATTGATGAATATAGAGCCATAGGTTGGCCGGAAGATAGGATTCCGGCAGCCTATGGCCGGATGCATTATGCACAAGGAGTAAAACGATATGATCCCGAAAATAAAGAATGTTCTTTATGCGACTGACCTCAGCAAAAATTCGGCTTATGCTTTCAGGTATGCCGTCAACACCTCCATGAAACACAACGCGAAAATCCACATACTTCATGTGGTGGAGCCGCTTTCACCACAGGCTAAAGCCCGACTTAGACTTTATCTTGAGGACAAGAAACTTGACCAGTTGGAGAAAAACTCGAGAAAGGAACTTTTTCGGCAGATCGAAGACCGTCTGAAGCAATTTGCCGAAAGAGAGTTTAAGAACCAACCGGAAAACATGAAGCACATTGTCGGTATCCATGTTGTTCAAGGGGATCCAGCAACGGAAATCCTCTCGAAGACGGATGAACTGGGCTGCGACATCATTATCATTGGAACGCACGGAAAGGGCGCGATCAAACGTACCTTCCTGGGCAGTGTTTCAGAAAAAGTACTGCGACGTACCAATAAACCGGTTTACATTATTCCACTGCCCGCAGGGCAAACCGACATTACGCTAAAAGAAATTTAGCGTGCTAACGATCGAGAAAGAAGATTTAATTCAGCTGACGCCGCAGAGACTGAGCTTTACTGCCTAGAATTCATAAGGGAGGGTTTGCTGACGTTCAGGTTATATGGTTGCAGGTGATGCAAGCCTCGCGCTGGGATGTGAAGTGGTTTGACACAGGGAAGTGACGTTCGCACTCCGATATCCTTACCGTCGGGGCGGAACTTCTATCTGATGAGTTGGGGCAGGAAGGTGGCGAGTTGAGGAAAAACAAGTAACAAAACGGCCAGTGCAAGCATTGCATAGAGCATGTGCAGAGCGCCTCTGAAGATGAGATGCAGCGGCACGTCCCGGGCAACTCCGGCAACCACGTAGGCGTTAATGCCGACCGGCGGGGTGATGACGCCCATTTCTGCGATGACCACAATGACGACACCGAACCAGATGGGGTCATACCCCATGGCGAGAACTACCGGGTAAATAATGGGAATGGTCAGCATGATCATGGCCAGCGAATCCATCAGACAGCCCAGGAATAAGTAGATGACGATAATGAAGCCCATGATGATCATCGGATGGAACTGCAGGTCTGCGACGAAGGAGCCGATATTGGCCGGTATTTGTGTTACCGCCAGAAAATGGCCGAAAACTGTGGCACCGGCGACAACCACGAAAATCATACAAGAGATGCGCGTGGTGTCGTAAAGGGCTCTGACGAATCCCTGCCAGCTAAGGCGCCGGCCGGCCAGCGCGATCACGATGGTGCCGGAAGCGCCGATTCCCGCCGCTTCCGTTGGTGTGAAAAAGCCCGCAAACAAACCTCCCATTACCAGCACAAACAGGATCAAAGTTTCAATAATGCCGGAAAAAGATTTGATCTTTTCATCCCATGAACTTCGTGGGGCCCGCGGTCCTATTTCAGGGTTGAAGCGTGTCCAGATCAGAATGGAAATGATAAAAAACAAAGACAGCAAAATGCCCGGAATGACGCCGGCAATGAAAAGTTCGCCGATCGATTGCTCGGTCATGATGCCGTAGATAATGAATATCGTGCTTGGTGGAATGAGAATGCCGAGGCTCCCCCCGGCGGCAACCACACCGGTGGCCAGGGCCGGGTCGTATTTGAATTTTTTCATTTCCGGCAAAGCCACAGACGCCATGGTGGCGGCAGTTGCACTGGTGGAACCGCTCACAGCGGAAAAGCCGGCGCAGGCGCCGATTGTGGCGATCGCCAAACCGCCGGGCAGATGTCCGAAAAATTTGTTGGCCGAGTTGAAAAGCCGGCCGCTGATGCCGGAGTGAAAAGCAACCTGTCCCATCAGGACAAACAGGGGGACGACCGTTAAGTTATAAGAACTGAACGTCGCGTAAAAATCACGGATGATAAGGCTGGATGCGGCGCTCCAGGAAATGATGATGCCGAAGCCCAGATATCCCACCAGCGCCATGACAAACCCGACGGGCATTCTCAGAAACATGAGGATAATCAAAACGGCAAAGCCGGCCAGACCGATTACGAAAGGGCTCATGCTTCAATGGTCCTTCGCAGGGATTTGACAAAATCGGCGGCTAACAGAAGGCATAAAAGAGTGCAGCCCAGAGAGATACCGAAAATGAAAGGATAGGCAGGGATGTGCAGTGTCGGTGACACCTCGCCGCTGTTTTTGATGTCCAGTGCGTAGATAAAGGCCTGATAGCCGATCATGGAAAATAAAAAAGCACCGGCCAGGTTACAAAACGCATCAATTGCCAGGCGGTAGCGCAGGGGAAGTTTCTCCACAAGAATTTCCACGGCGATATGCCCTTTTTCCATAGAGGTGAAAGCAAGGGCGAAAGACACGACAAGCGCTCCCAGAAATCCGACCAATTCGTATGTGCCGGGAATTGGTCTGCCGAAGATACGCAAAACGACGTCCGCCGTGGACAGGAGCATCATGGCGACCACGGCGGCGCAGGCAAGGATGTTAAAGGCCTTGCCGGCGCGCGCCAGGTATTTTGTCGGGCTCAACATCGATCTTCCGTCGTTTATTTCCCCGCTTGCGAGTGCAGTTTGATTAAAGTGCGGACTTCATCCACCGCCTTTTTTCCGGGGATGTTTTTGTCTTCCATGGTTTTCACATACTCATCAACTACCGGTTCCACGGATTTTTCCCATTTTACGGATTCTTCAGGCGTCAGCTTGATGACTTTGTTGCCCAGGCCTGCGATGAACTTGTAGCCTTCATCATCGGCATCGTCCCAGGCCTTGCCCGCCACAGTAATCCATTCACTGCTGACATCTTCGAAAACTTTTTGCACGTCTTTGGGAAGTTTATCCCATTTCTGCTTGTTCATGACCACGAACATGGCGGTTGTGTAGCCGATGCCGGCGCAGTCGGTCGTGTATTTGACCACCTGGCCCTGTTTCCAGCCTTTCAGGGTTTCCACAGGCGCAAAAGTACCCTGGACAACACCTTTCTGGAGAGCCTCGTACGTATCGCCCTGCGGCATGGCCACAGAAACTCCTCCCAGACTTTTTACGATTTTTGAACTCAGGCCGGTGGAGCGAATTTTCATGCCCTGCAGGTCCGCCAGTTTAGCGACTGGTTTTTGCGTGTGCAGAAGACCAGGGCCGTGGGCGTGAATGTACAGGAGTTTGACGTCAGTGAGCTCAGGCGGATTCATTTTTTTTGCAAAATCGTTGGCCACCTTTGTCGCGACCATGCCTGTGGGGTAGCCCATGGGAAGATCCAACGCTTCGATAAGCGGGAAGCGCCCCGGAGTATAGGCAAAGCACGACATGCCGATATCGGAGATGCCCTTGACTACACCGTCATACACCTGAGGCGCGGGAGTCAGTGAGCCGCCGGCAAAGATGTTGATTTTAACCTTTCCCCCGGTGCGCTTTTCGATTTCCTTGGCCCAGGATTCGCCTGCCTTGGCCTGTGCGTGGGTGGCCGGGAAAAAAATGCTATAGGTCAGCGTGGTTTGCGCAAAGACGGCTGAGCTGAAAATAAGCATGACCAACAATACGCTGAATGAAAATGTTGTACCAAAAAAAGTCGACTTTTTCATCGGATCCAATCCTCCCTTTTTTCTATAGAAATTATAACGTTGCTGCCGTTGATGTTTTATTATTACTTAACTGCTGGTTTGCTGTAAGCCCGCTTACCTGATGTCGCTTAGGCAAGCAGGCATCTATACATATAGATGCAGTGGTGCGGGACATTATTTATGGAAGTATTTGGCATCTTGAAGCCTGTAATTTTACGTCGTGGACGAGGGTATTATGTGATTTGGCCGGCCGTGTCAAGGTTAATTTATTTGCGGATTCCGGGAACGGCTTCCTGGGCGTCTTTTTTCAGGCGATCGAGCTCCTCGCGATAGCGCCCGGCTTCGGCCCTGGCAGTTTCGATTTCTTCTCTGGCTTTTTCCAGTTCTTCCGACTGGCGTTGTCTTTCCTGGCGGAACTTGTCATGCATTTCGTCGAACCCGACATAAATGGCCAGTGCCCCTCCCAACAGCATGAAAACGGGCAGGGCACCCTGCAGAAGATCTATAAATTCACTCCACCAGGCAAGCAGACCGATCAGTCCCAAAACAGATATAACTGCGCCTCCCATTAGCAGCTGCATAAGCGCAACCTCCGGTTAATTTAGTATCAACCTTAAGCCGGGTCAATGTGCGTATTTTTTAACATGATTGACGGGCGCAGGCAAGGCACAAATTAAGAATTATCCAGATAAAATATTGCTTGATTTAATAAGATTCATCATTTAATTAAAACAGTTTCGTAAATAAGGTGGTAAGAAGAAAAGATGATTGAACCGAAATTTGATAAATCCGGTGGCTTGGTGCCCGCCATAGTACAAGATGCCGAAACTAAAGAAGTATTGATGATGGCCTACATGAACAGGGAATCTTGGGAGGCGACACTGCTTACGGGGAAGGCTACCTTCTGGAGCCGTTCGCGTCAGAAACTGTGGGTCAAAGGCGAAAGTTCCGGAAATGTCCAGATAGTGAAAGACATTTACATCGACTGTGACGACGACACGATTCTGCTTCAGGTGGAACAGGTGGGCGGCGCGGCCTGTCATACAGGGCACAGGTCGTGTTTTTTCCGAAAACGTGAAGGAGGCGGCTTTGTCGTGGTGGGGAAAAAGGTTTTTGACCCGGAGGATGTATACAAATGAATATTTTGAAGCTGGGCATTCCTAAGGGAAGCCTGGAGAACTCTACCGTGGAATTGTTCAAAAAGGCAGGCTGGCGTATTACCTACGACAGCCGGAGCTATTTTCCGGACATCGACGATCCGGAGCTTTCCTGCACACTGGTTCGCGCGCAGGAGATGTCCCGTTACGTTGAGGACGGGCATCTTGATTTGGGGCTCACAGGCATCGACTGGATCATGGAAAACGATTCCGACGTGATGGCGGTTCAGGATCTGGTTTATTCGAAAGTATCTACCCGTCAGGCGCGCTGGGTGCTGGTCGTGCGGGACGATTCGCCTGTTCGCGCGATTGAAGACATGGAGGGCAAACGTATCTCCACCGAGCTGGTGGCTTTTACTAAAAGGTATTTCGCGGAAAGAAACATTAACGTTCAGGTGGAGTTTTCCTGGGGAGCGACCGAGGCGAAGGTTGTCGACGGCCTGGTGGATGCAGTTGTGGAAGTGACGGAAACCGGCTCCACCATCCGTGCCAACAAGTTGCGCATTGTGCATGAATTGATGAAAACCAACACGCGGCTCATCGCCAACAAGGAAGCATGGAACAATCCCTGGAAACGTAAAAAAATAGAGCAGATCAGAACGCTGCTTACTGGGTCGCTGCTGGCGATGGGGAAAGTCGGGCTTAAACTCAATGTCGCACGCGGCAATCTTGAACGCGTGATGAAGCTCCTGCCCGCACTGAAGGCGCCGACTATTTCCAGCCTTTATTCGGAAGAGTGGTTTGCCATTGAAACAGTCGTCGATACCGGTGTGGTTCGGGACATTATTCCGCAACTTCTCGAGGCGGGCGCGCAGGGAATCATCGAATACCCGCTCAACAAAGTCATTTAAACGGGAGGGCATTCATGGCCAGGAAAGCGAAGGTGGTTCGTAAAACGACCGAAACGGATATTGCGCTGGAAATTGACCTTGATCGGCCTGACTCCGGCAGGATCGACACGATGATACCATTTTTCAACCATATGCTGGAGCTGTTTGCCCGCCACGGGCGCTTTAAGTTGACGGTCAAGGGTGCCGGTGATACGGAAATAGATGATCACCATCTGGTGGAAGATCTGGGCATCTGTCTGGGAAAGGCACTTGCTCAGGCGCTGGGAGACAAGAGCCAAATCAACAGATATGGTTCAGCATCCGTGCCGATGGACGAGAGTTTGTGCCGTGTCGATGTGGATGTTTCCGGACGTCCCTATCTTGTTTATCATGTAGAGCATGAGCGGCGGAAGATTGGTGGGTTCGAACCGGCACTGGTTAAAGAGTTTTTCAAGGCCTTCACCGACCACAGCGGAGTGACACTGCATATAAATCTTGTTTACGGCGGTAACAGTCATCATATTATCGAAGCGGTATTTAAGGCTTTTGCACGGGCCCTGCGGGAGGCTGTAACCATTAACCCGGAAAACAAAGGTGTTTTGTCCACCAAGGGAACGCTTTAAACTCAAGTGCAAGGAGGCAAAATGCAGGACAGATACGGGATTGGGCAGGTCATTCGGATCATATTGTTTTTTTGTTTTGTTCTGGCTATCCCCTGCGGTGCAGCAGCTCAGGGAGACGAAAATATCACAGTTGTGACGAAAACGCGCCTGGCTGTTATTCCATTTATGGCGCTGGAACCGGAGAATTCCGCCTCAACAACCGTGCGCTGTCCGTTGTGCGGCCATGTTAATTCCGGAGGAGCCGTTGCTCAGGGGGCACAAACAAATCTGGAAGAAATATTCATAAGCAAATTAAGAGAGTTGAAAAATGTGGAAATTATCGCCCCGGAAAGAGCGGCAGGTGTCTATCGACGGATTTCCTCCTCCTCTCTCAAGGGCTCGATGCTGGAGGCGGTGCAGCAAACCGGCCGGGAGCTCGCTGCGGATGTTGTTGTGGCCGGTTTCGTTTATCGCTGTCGCGAAAGAGTCGGCTACAGCTATTCGGCAAAAACCCCCGCCTCGGTATCATTCGAGATCCATTTGATTTCCGTCAAGGATGGCAGCAGTCTGTGGCGCGGTATTTTTGACAGGACGCAAAAGTCTTTGATGGAGGATCTGTTTTTGGCATCTTCCTTTTTCAAAGGCGGCGCCAAATGGGTGACAGCACGCGAATTGACCAGGCTGGGTGTTGATGAGGTCTTTGAGACCTTTCCCGTTTTTGAAAACCAGCCCGGTCGCTGACTTCGTATCGGTTTTGACGGCTCCAAAAGCCGACGCACTAAATCAGGATTAACGGGTTGCTTGTCGCAATTTAATTATTTTACAATGGAGTCTTTTGACTTGTTCATTATTCCCGCTGTCGACATAAAAAACGGTCAGTGTGTCCGTCTGGCACAGGGCGACTTTGAACGTGTTACAGTCTATTGTGACAATCCCGTAGACATGGCCCGTCGCTGGGCTCAAGAAGGGGCGGAAAGAATCCACATTGTGGATTTGGATGGATCTGTTGCCGGTTTGCCTAAGAACGCACCCGTCATATTGGAGATCGCCCAAACTGTCGGAGTGCCGGTCGAAGTGGGAGGTGGCATCCGTAATATGGAAACGATCAGCCACTACCTGGAAAATGGCGTGGCCAACGTGATTCTCGGGACAGCCGCCGTTTTGGATGAAGAATTTGTCCGGCAGGCGACAAATAAATATCCGGGAAAAATCATTCTGGGCATCGATGCACTGGAGGGGCAGGTAGCGGTTCATGGTTGGACTCAAAAAACAGGCCAAAACGCGATTGATCTAGCCGAACAGTTTGTGGACTGTGATATTATGGCCATTGTTTATACAGATATACAGCGCGACGGCATGGAAACGGGAGTGAACGTGGAGCAAACACGGGCGCTGGCGCGGGCCGTGTCTGTCCCGGTCATCGCCTCCGGCGGCGTGGCGACGCTGGCGGATATCGACAGGCTTTTGGCCGTTCGTGACTGTTCTTTCTACGGAGTGATCATTGGCCGCGCTTTGTACACGGGAGCGATCGGGCTTGTGGAGGCCATCGCAAAAGCAAAAGAGAAATCATAGAAGCAGGAGGGAGATATGTCTGATTGTATCTTTTGTAAAATTGCCCGGGGAGAAATCCCCTGCTCGAAAGTTTATGAAGACGATACGGTGCTGGCTTTTGACGATATTCAGCCCATGGCGCCGGTACACGTGGTCATTATTCCCAGGATTCACATTCCCACTTTAATGGATGTGGCGGCCAGCCAGCTGGAAATCGTCACGCAAATGGTGCGGGCCGCACAAAAAGTCGCTGAAATCAAGCGGGTTGCCGCAAACGGTTTTCGAACGGTAATCAACTGCAACTCCGATGGAGGCCAGGTTGTGTTTCACCTGCACATGCATCTGCTGGCCGGAAGAAAACTGGAAGATCAACTCGGGTAAGAGGTGCAAGATGGAATTGAATGTCAAAATTGAACAACAAATGGTGGTGGCGGCAAAGGCGAGGGACAAAGTTACTCTCTCAGCGCTCAGGATGTTGAAAACCGCTTTGCACAATAAGGAAATAGACCTGGCGCGTGTGCCCAATGAGGCGGAGTCGATGCAGATTTTGTCGCAAATGGTCAAACAGAGAAAAGACTCCATTGAGCAGTTTGCCAGGGGTGGCCGGCAAGATCTGGTAGAAAAAGAGGAGGCGGAGCTGAAAATTCTCCAGTCATTCATGCCGGCCCAGATGTCGGAAGAGGAGGTGGAGGCACTCATCAGGGAGCTTATCGCCGAAACAGGTGCCGTTTCGGCAAAGGATATGGGCAAGGTTATGAAAGCACTGATGCCGAAGATCGCCGGCAGGGCGGACGGTAAAGCCGCCGGCGAAAAAGTGAAAGCGCTTCTGTCTCAGTGAGGGCGTGTCTGCCCGGATTCGGTCCATCAAAATCTGAGGGGTAAGGCGATCATTCGTGCGTTTTGACGACAGCAAGATTGAAGAGATTAAAAGCAGGGTGGATATTGTTGAACTCGCGGGCGAGTACCTGACGTTAAAAAAAGCAGGCAGAAATTATCTGGGACTCTGCCCTTTTCACCAGGAAAAAACCCCGTCCTTTACCGTCAATCGTGAAAAACAGATTTTTTACTGTTTCGGCTGCGGAGAAGGAGGCAATGCCATCACGCTGCTGATGAAAATTGCCGACATGAGTTTTCCTGAGGCGATTCGTCATCTGGCGGAAAAAACGGGTGTTACTCTTCCGGTCAGGACTTTTGGTCGGGGCGGCGATAAAGATGAAAAACGCGACGGCATTGTCGGAATTAACCTCAGGGCTGCTAATTGGTTTGCCGGAAATCTCTCCTCACCGGAGGGCAAGGCCGCCCGCGATTACCTGCAGGCACGCTCTTTAACGGAAGAGGTTTCCAGGCAATTCAGGCTGGGATACGCGCCGGACAGATGGAGATCTCTTGCTGATCATCTGGAAGGGGGCGGACTGTCCTTGAAACTGGCCGAACAGGCGGGATTGGTGGTTGCCGGCAGGGAAGAAGGCTTCTATGATCGCTTTCGCGGCCGTTTGATTTTTCCCATTGAGAATGTTTTCGGCGAGGTGATCGCATTCGGCGGCAGAATCATTGGCCGTGGCGAACCGAAATACCTAAACTCACCGGAATCATCAGTCTATACCAAAGGGAAAAATTTATACGGGCTGAACAGGGCCAGGGAGGCGATCCGTCAGGAAGGTTTTTGCCTGATCGTGGAGGGATACTTCGACGTTATATCTTTGTGGGATGCCGGTATCAGCAATGTGGTGGCGACCCTGGGAACGGCTCTGACCAGAGAACATCTGGATCTTTTGCGTCGCTACACTAAGGACGTAGTCGCCTTGTTCGATCCGGACGAGGCGGGGCGCCGGGCGCTCGACCGGGCTCTGGAGCTGTTTTTGGCCGCCAATATGCGCGCACGTGCGTTGGTACTGCCTGATGGCAGCGACCCGGATGAATTTGTCAGAAAACATGGAAAAGAAAAAATGGCTGCTTTGATTGCCGCCGCCCCCACAGTCAGTGATTATTATATTGACAATGTCCTTGGAGACGGCAAAACTTTTGAGGAAAACCGTGATCTGCTCAAGACAGCGATGGAGTTCCTGGAAAAAATCGGAGATGGTCTGGAAAGAAATCTCTTCATTAAACGGATATCCGAGAAATTGGGGATAGACCAGGCTTTATTAAAAAAAGAAGCCTACCGAAAAACAAGCCGCACAAGGCCGGCCCAGGGCAGACCCGGTCAGACGGCACAAACGAGCAGGAGCGCTCTTGAGGTCAACCTGATTCGATTGATGCTTGAGTATCCGCAAAATATCTTGCTTGTGGAGAGCGAAGAAATTATTGATTTATTTCTCGATGAGCAGTTGAAGGATTTGGGGGCAAAAATGATTCAGACCTATAAACTGCTTGGTTTTATAGATCTGCAGGTGCTCCTGCCCACGGATGCGGACAAACCGCTCAAAGACATGATTTACAAATTAAGTATCGAGGCCCCTCCGACCGATGAGAATATGGTAGGGCGTAATTTCGCGGACAATATCCGCCGGATAAAAGAAAAGTGGTTCAGAGAAAAAAAACGCCTGCTTCAGCATCAGTTAAGGCAGGCTCAGGAAGACGGTGACGAGAAAATGATACGCGAGTTGACTTTCCAAAAGCAGGATTTAATACGACAAGAGAAACAATTACAATAAACGATAATAAAAATTCGGGGGAAGCCAAATGGCCAAAGAACTTCAGTCTGATGAATTCAAAAAGTTACTTTCGCTGGGGGAGCAAAAGGGGTTTTTAACCTATGACGATGTCAATGAACTGCTGCCGCCTGATATAAATTCGTCGGATCAGATAGATGAAATCATTATGTTGTTCGGTGAGAAGAACATTGATATCATCGATACGGAACAGGGTGAAAAACTAGTGGTAAAAAAACCGGCGGATGACAGTCTGTCGGCCAAGTTTTCTGAAATGATGACTTTGGCTCCCGCGGCAGGTAAAACAGGCGATCCGGTTAAAATGTATTTACGTGAAATGGGCCTGGTATCGCTTTTGAGCCGGGAGGGAGAGGTCGAGATAGCGAAAAAAATCGAAGAGGGAGCCCGCGAGACCATGTGGGCTATTTTCAGTCTGCCCGTTTCCATCGAGGAAGTCATCAACATCGGCGAGAAGCTGGCGACGGATGATATTCGTATCAAAAGCATCGTAGACAACATTGAAGGAGAAGAAGGATTCCTCGAAGATGACGAGCACAAGGACCGGGTGCTTCGTCTTATCGGCAGGATCAGGATGTTCAACGACCGTAATGAAAAGCTTCGTGAAAAACTTAAATCTAAAACCATGCGCCCCAAACAGCGCGAGACCCTGACGGCGGAACAGGCCAAAAACTCTAAAAACATCATTACGTTATGCCGAAAAATTCGCTTCAATAAGAAGCAGATGCACCGCTTCATCACGCAGCTTCGCTTTTTGGCTGATGAAATAGAGAAATCGGAACGGGTGATTAATCAATACAAAAAAGAATCGGGCATGACGCTCACCCAAATGGAAAAAGCCTGGTCCAGAATGAGAAAATCAAGCCAGGAGGAGAAAAAAGTCGCCAAAGAAGCAAAAGTGACTGTCGAATGGCTGCACCGCAGCAAGCAGGCGGTTACCGAGGCGCAAAAGCGTATCAAGCATATCGCCAAAGAAGTGGGAATTCCCACTTCGACCTTAAAAAGTGTCGTCGAGTCCATTGAGGAAGGCGAGACAAAGGCGGAGCTGGCTAAAAGAAAACTGGTGGAGGCCAACTTACGTCTTGTCGTGAGTATTGCGAAGAAATACACCAACCGCGGACTGCAGTTTCTTGATCTGATCCAGGAGGGCAATATCGGCCTGATGAAAGCCGTCGACAAATTTGAATACCAGCGTGGCTACAAGTTCTCGACTTATGCGACATGGTGGATCAGGCAGGCCATTACGCGCGCTATCGCCGATCAGGCACGCACTATTCGGATCCCCGTGCATATGATCGAAACCATCAATAAACTGATTCGGACTTCCCGCTACCTTGTTCAGGAACTGGGGCGCGAACCTACCCCGGAGGAGATTGCCGACAAAATGGAGTTTCCTCTGGAAAAAGTACGCAAAGTCCTGAAAATCGCCAAAGAGCCTATTTCTCTGGAAACTCCGATTGGTGAGGAGGAAGACAGCCATCTGGGCGATTTTATCGAGGACAAAAAGATCATGTCACCTTCGGAGGCGACAATCAGTATGGACCTGGCCGCTCAGACGCGTAAAATTCTTTCTACATTAACGCCGCGGGAAGAGAAGGTTTTACGAATGAGGTTCGGCATCAGCGATCGCATGGCGGTTGCTGGTCTTGAAGAAGGCATCATTGAGGATCAGGCGCAGCCATATGAGGAGGCACCGGAACTCGATGAAGACAAGCCGCCTGTGAAAACAACCAGCTCTACCCGCAGGCGTGCGTCAAAATAGAGTTGACAACCGGTGTGATTGGGTATATTTCAACGAACCTTGATGCCGGTTCGATCAGAAGATTGCGGATTGATGGGTGTGTTGGCACCGCGCCATGCGTCAGGCATTGGTAAAAACCCGCACACAAGAAAATGGGCGGGCCTATAGCTCAGTTGGTAGAGCCACCGGCTCATAACCGGTAGGTCCCTGGTTCGATCCCAGGTGGGCCCACCAAATTCCGCGGAAGTGAGTATCCTTATGGAAAGTATTTTTTTTCTAACAGCAAGGAGTTGTTGCGATACTGCAGGTAGCCAGATTGCCGTGCCCGGGCGCAGCGGATGGTCAAGTCTCGGCACGCAGGTTGAAGCTCACATTCGGCTTTTTTCAAAAATGCACCCTTAAAAGGTGCATTTTTTTTAGCAGCCGCCGGCTTTCAGAAAAAGAAGTGTTCTGATATTTTGCCGGCAGGACTGGAATTACAGGCGCGCAACACTACAACAGAAAAGGAGAAGATGGTTGAACGACAAATTATCGCTGCTTATCCGTCTGCAGGAATGTGACTCTATGCTGGCCGGGCTGTCGGCCAAAAAGAACAGCTTACCGGAAAAGCTTCAGCAAATTGACGAGGAATTCCAGCGCTTCAAAGAAAACATCTCACAAAGCGCGATGAGATATGAGAAGCTCAAAACTGAACGCGAAGAGAATGAATTGAAAGTTAAGAAAATAAGCGAGGCGATGGCCAGGTCAAAAGAAAAGCTCCTCGATGTGAAAACCAACAAAGAATACCAGGCGATGCTCAAGGAAATTGAAACAGCCGAAACATCTTTGGGCGAACTGGAGTCGCAGATCATTATATTGATGGAGGAGATGGACGAGCTTTCCGCACAGGTGAAACAGGACCAGGAAACATTAAAGCAGGCTGAAAAAAATTATCTGGATGATGAAAAAATAATTGAAGAGAAGCTCAGTTCAGTTGACGCGGAATCTGACGAATGGAACAGGAAAAGGTTGGCACTGCAAAAGAATATTCCGGAGGATCTCCTGGCACTTTACGAGAAAATAAGAAAGCGCAACCAGGGCGTAGGTGTCATTCCAGTCTGGAAGGCAGTTTGTAGCGGCTGTCATATGAACATACCGCCGCAGCTGTACAACGAACTGCAGCGATCCAGCGATCTGCTGAGCTGTCCGAGCTGCCACCGGATTATGTATTTTCAAGCTCAGGACACGTCCGCATAGAAAATAGAAATATGGACAATAAAACAGTTAAACTTTTCAGCGACGGTGCCTGCCGTGGTAATCCCGGTATCGGCGGCGCAGGTGCGGTTATCATCGACGATGATGGACAGGTGCTTTGGGAGGGAAGTGAGTATTTAGGCCACTGCACAAACAATATTGCCGAATACAAGGCGCTGATTCTTGGGTTAAAAGGGGCGCTGGCGCAGGGGGTCGCCCGACTGGAGGTGTTTCTTGATTCCGAACTGCTTGCCAACCAAATCAATGGCTCGTACAAGGTTAAAAACGAGAAATTGAAAATCCTGATGCGGGAAGTCCGCGACCTGATTGCTTCCTTTGAAACCGCCGATGTCCGGCATGTCCGTCGTTGTCACAATGAACTGGCCGACAAGCTTGCCAACCGGGCGATTGATGAGCATGAAGGATGAAGGCTAAAGGTTAAAGGATAAAGGATGTCTTTTGTCCTGCGCGGATGGAGCTGTGCGGAGACTTCTTGCAAGTAATCCCGAACACTAGTATTATCAAATCAGGTCGGAGAAGATCAGATGATCGCGGGCAGTCATGAGCTGTTCGAGGAAAGTCCGGGCTCCGCAGGGCAGGATGGTCGCTAACGGCGACCGGGGGCGACCCCAGGGAAAGTGCCACAGAAAACATACCGCCCGCCCCAGGCGGGTAAGGGTGAAAAGGCGAGGTAAGAGCTCACCGCTTTTCCGGTGACGGAAAAGGCATGGTAAACCCCATCCGGAGCAAGACCAAATAGGGGGACGTTTGAAGGCGGCCCGTCTGATGTTCCCGGGTAGTGTCGCTAGAGGCGCAGGGCAATCTGCGTCCCAGAGGAATGATCATCACCGTGTCAGGGGCAACCCGGGCGTGGAACAGAACCCGGCTTATGATCTTCTCCGGCCTGTTTTTCACATGCCGAGGCCCCGCTTTTTCGCCTCCTTATAAAGCCGCCAGACACAAAGACCTACGGCCAGCATAAAGGACGCCAGCATAAAATTGGGCGTTGTTCCCAGAATCTCATCGACCAGATAGCCCAGGTACAGGAAAAGAAAAGATGAGGCAACCATAGCCAGCCCCCAGGCTGACAAAACCACGATGCTGTTGAGTTGCGAGAAATTCTGGCGTTTCTGACTTGGTTTATCTTCTTGTGGAGTGGTCAATTCGTTACTCTCTGGTCACAGGAAAGCCGGTGGAGAATCAGGGTGTCACACCTGTAAGTAGCTGATCAGTCTTTTTAGAAGGTCCATGCCGGGCTCAGTGAAAATAAGCACCAGAATCAAGAAAAGAATGAATACAGCGATGAGTTCGAGATTGCGGACCCTGGGGTATTTTTTCTTCACAAAAACAAGCAGGACGATACCGGCAATAATTACAATTACATGGATGATGGGGAAAAGGCTGGTGATGAATTCCATTTTGTTCTCCTCGAAGCAAGATGCCACGTATCATCAGGAAAAAAGTTGTTGTTGTCAAGGTAAATAAAAAGGCCGAATCGGAATTCGGCCTTTTTACAGTGAGACATAAATTTTTAATTAGTCATCATCGTCGTCATGCAGAGCGGACAGATCGCCTTCGGATCCTTGCGGGATTTCCGCTCTCAAAGAACGGCTGATGCCGCGCACCAGAATCAGCATGATGAAGAATAATATGACCATAGCGATGATCAGCACCAGAATAACGGTGGCTGTCCAGGCCTTTGATTCTTTTTCAATATTTTGAGCCACTTTCGCGGCTTGTTCATTGTATTTCTCAACTTCCAGTCCAAGACCGATCCATCCGAAGCCGGCAGGTTCCGGGATGTTTGACGCATAGAACTTAATGGGTGCATATGCTACGAACTTGGTGAGACCTTCGAACTTGTATGTGAGAATCCCCATTTTCCCCGTGGCTGCTTCTTTGGCGATATTAAATATGTTGTTATCCAGAAAACTCATCTGAAACATATTGAGCGCCTCGGCTCCTTTTTCGGCAAGTTCCGCTGCATTCTCTTTAGAGACTGTGGGTACCGGCGCCCCGTTGGGCTGGAGACCGACAATATGATAGTCGGCCGGATGGGAAACCACAAAGCCACGATAGTCGACCATATAGGCATAGTTACCCGTAGCCGCGTTAGCTTCAAAAACCCTTTCTGCCTGTGTCGGAATCAGCTGATCCGTAAACTGGGCAAGATGGCGATAATCAAGAGACAAAACCAGAATTCCCGAAAACCCGTCCTGATCGAAAACCGGAGTAGCGAAGCGCACAACACCGTTAAAGCGCTCGCCTTTTTCAAAACCAGCCTTATTCACATACCAACCGGTCACAGGTGAGACATAGATTTCACCTCTGGCCAGGTTTTTGGTTTTGGCAAAATAATCTTCTCTTTTATATGTCGTGTTGGCCGGAATGCTCACATCGACGAGTTTGTCGGCCGGCACTACCTGACCCTTTGCCACCTTGACCTTTTCCTTGCCGTATTTGTCAATCAGAGCGATTTCAGAATACAGTGGCACCAACACCTGTTGGATATTGCCGTCACGCTTTATCCAAAGAGGTTTTTTGTTTTCAGAAGTAAACTGTTTGTATACGGTTTCTGTTGAGGGAATTATAGTTGCGACCTGCAGATCTTTTTGACACTCCATAAGTAGGCTGGCGACCTGATTTGCCGTGTTGACGGCCCTCGCTTTTATGTCTTCCTGAGACTTGGTGTCGAGAACGTTCACCGCCCTATCTTTTATTGTAACCCCGAGCTTAAACATTCCGTTAGCGATTAGAAACGCCATTAGTGATAAGGGGATTACGATAAGCAGGATGAATATTCCTGCAATAGGTAATGACTTCATATCCTTTTTAGTTTCTGACATTATGAGCTCCCCCTAACCTTTCTTGAGTTTAAAGTTAACTTTTTCAATGATTAACCCAAAAAGAAAGCTTTGAAGGGATTGGCATATAATAAGATCAGAGCGATAACCAATGCGTAAATGGCGATGGATTCAGCCATGGCCATACCGACGAGCATAACCATCATGATCTTTCCCTGGACGCCGGGGTTTCTGCCCACTGCCTGACAGGCACCGTTGGCCGCATTACCGATGCCGGCTCCCGCACCGATCGCACCCAAGCCGATTGCCAATCCGGCACCAATCATGGCGCCAACTGCAAAAATAACCTTAATGTAAGATTCTCCTCCTACCGGGATGGCGTCCGCCGCAAAAGCGAACTGGCTTGTTAATACCAGGGCTGCCACCGACATAAGAGCTGTTAGAGATGCTTTTCCGAGTTTACGTGACATTATCTGTCTCCTTTCCTGACCTTTAATTTATTTTTTCCTGATTGCATAGCATATTTTTTTGACTACGCAAAGTGGAATTAGTATCCGCATCAACAGGCCGAACCTGTTGCATGAGGCATGCCAAGGTCTGAATTTATGTAATATATTTTCCATGATACGTTGCTGTACAAAAAGAGACCTTGCCTAATCTCTTGAGATGACTGAGGTTCATTTTTCTTTAAAATGAGGCACAGGATGTGGAGGGGGGGAAGGTAGCGGCTCTGGTCGGGATTGAAAAGCGTGCGGTAATTTAATGTTTTGTTCAAGTAAATGTATGAAACATTAAACTTGTTGTGCCTTCTATCAGGCAATTCTTCTTTCGGAACAAACTCCGCCCCGGCATCGCCACAGGATAAGGAGAGCTTTATCAAACCCTACGTAACCGGCAATGTCGTCATACCGGTGAAAACCGGTATCCTGTGTTATCAAATGCTTTCTGGATTCCTGGTCAAGCCCGGAATGACAGGAGACCTTTCAAAAATGTCATTTCGATGAGCGCGAGCTACGAGAAATCCTACGCATCAGCCCTCTCTTTTCCAAAGAACCACAGCGTCTGTCCCCCTCTTTTCTAAAGAGGGGTTAGGTGAGATTTTGCTGAAACTAATCCTTCAACCTCTCAAAATATCCCCGTAAGAGTTTTGAAAAACTACTCTTATTCGTCATGCCGGCGCAGGCCGGCATCCAGAAAGCTTTGAAATAACTGGATTCCCGCCTGCTTCGACAGGCCGAGCAACCAGCGGGAATGACTTGAGGATGTATTATTTAAAAGTCCGAAGCATCTTGCTGATACTTAAGCCATCTGCTTCGTTGCCATAACAGCCATGGAGGCACCTGACTTACAATATACCGATCGTTTACTTTATGTCGCGGGCATGTTATCAAAATGAACCAAATTGAGGGGATAAAGTCCGGGTACGTCAAAAGACACAATCTCCCAAACTAGCGGTTAAATAATGAAAGTCTGTATTCTCACCACATCTTTCCCGTTGGGCAAAGGTGATATTTCCGGCATGTTTGTTCTGGAGCAGGCAAGACACCTGATGAAACATGGAGCGGCTGTTTGTGTCGTTGCGCCCCATCATGATGGTGTCGTGCACCATGAAGACATGAATGGCATCGAGGTACATCGCTTCAGATATTTTCTTCCGGAAAAGCTCCAGAAACTCTGCTACGGGAGCGGTATACCCAATAACATCAGGGAATTTCCCTGGACAAAGCTCCAGCTTCCCTTCCTCGTTTTTTTATTTACCATTCATGCTCTCAGGTATGCACGGAGTTGCGATATCATTCACGCGCACTGGTCCATTGCGGGCATTGCCGGATTTATCGCCGCCAGGATCCTGGGCAAACCGATTGTTCTGAACATTCACCATGGCTCTGTGCGCGGCATTACAAAAATAGAAAAAATTCTTCTGGAAACCGTAGACTATGTAGTTTTTAACAGCTCTTATACCATGTCACATGCGATGAAATATGCCACGCCGCCGGCATTTGCTGTCGTATCTCCAGGTGTTGATACAGATAAATTCCAACGCAGGCCATCGACGAAAGCACAGACGGATATTCTTCCCCCCGATGTTACGGGCAAACCGATACTTTTTACTTTGGGCAGACTTGTCGAATGTAAGGGGCACAAATACCTTATTGAGGCTATGCGTCTGGTAAATAAAAAATTCAACGCTCATCTCCTTGTGGGCGGAGACGGCCCCCAGCGGCAGGACCTTGATCATCTGGTCAGTAATAAAGATTTGGAAAATGAGGTTACTTTTCTGGGACATATCCCCTGGCGCCGGACAAATTTTTACTATTCAAGCGCCGATATCTACCTTCAACCTTCCATTATAGATAAGGACGGGGCGACGGAAGGCTTGGGAGTTACGATTATGGAGGCGATGGCCTGCGGAACTCCTTGTGTCGGATCGGAAGTCGGCGGTATTCCGGACCTCATCCGGGACGGAGTTAATGGATTTCTGGTCAATCCAGCCCAGCCGGAACAACTGGCGGAAAAGATCAACATTTTGCTGGGAGATAAAGAACTCCGTGAAAAGATGGGATCAGAGGGCAGGAGATTTGTGGAAGAAAATTATTCCTGGAACGCCAAGGCGGGCGAGTTGATGGGAATATACGGAGAACTGCTTAAGAAGAGAAAAAAATGAGTAAGATATGGCCGGCTTGCAGCAAATGCCGTATGGGTAAAGCCGGCTGGATTCCTGAATTTTTTACCTGGAGGGAGGCGGCATAAAGGGCTTGCCGATTCAAAAGTGCTGAATCATTCCTGAGAGTACTTCGACACCAGCTTTTTCATTTATTGATGTGTATCTTCATTCTTAGTTGTTGTTTCTTTCACAAGATGAAAAAACCGTTCAAGTTGTTTACCCAGCTCCATCCATGAAGGAACCTTTACCGGTAAAGGATTCGGATGGGCAATTTGTGCGGACAAGGCATTGGCCAGGCTATCAACATTATCCGGTTGATAAAGATTTTGTGGCATATCTTTGTGCAGATCCAGCAGTGAACCTACGCCGGCAGCTACGACAGGCACGCCACAAGCGACGCTTTCATAAAACTTCTGCGGGAAACAGTATTTGCCGAAGGCGGAATCGCGGTTGCAAATTACTGAAATGTTGAGGGTGGATAAGAAGGTTGGAACCATCTGTGAAGGAAGCACCCCGAGATAATGCACTCTGGGACTATGCGGCAGCTTCAGCCCTTTATCGCAGGGGCCGGATAAAACAAGATGTATTTGCGGGTGCGTCAGAGCCAGGATTTCAAAGGCCTTAAACAGAGTTTCAATGCCTCTTGAGCTGGAGATGGCTCCTGCCGTACCGATAAAAATTCCATCCTGCGGAAGGCCCAGCTCCCGGCGGGAGACGGATTGATCCATTGGTGCAAAAACACCTTCAGGCACGGCGTTTTCGATGACCTCAACAGGGCACTTACAGGAGCTTGTTTCCTTTACGTACCGGGCAAGTGGATGACTGACACAGGTGATCCCGTCAGCCCTGGCAAGAGCCCGGCGAAACATGGAAGTTACGCCCGGAATCCGTGTAAAAGCGAAGCTTTCAAAATTGTCGTATAAATCGATGACCATCGAGGCACCGATTTTTTTTGCGACGTGGACTCCCATGATCGCATGCACAGCATCGGAGCAGGCCCAGACGAGATCGGGATGGAAATCTCCTGCAATCCTGTTAATCGTATGCCGATAGCTCATCTCACCCCAAGGAAGGAGGCGACGTAGATTTAACGCGTGCCAGTTGACTGTAGTGGAGGCAGTTACATCATCGCGTCTGCCCTCGTCACGCTTCCTGTAGCTAAGACACACTCCCGTTACCTCATGCCCCAGCACGGCCAGAGCCAGCGGCAGTTCCCGCAGGCGTCCGAAACGGTCATCGATGAGGTCCTTATTTGTATATTGACGCTTGCTGATAACCAGGATGCGCATTTTTTTCATTTTATTCTGACCATGCTGCGTGCATTTTTTAATATTTTGGCCGCAAAAAGGATGACCTGAAGGTATTTATTGTTTTCCGTTTCCAGCTGAGCGCGAAAATAATCGCATATTGCTCCGGCACGATCTTCTCTGGATGTGCCGGCAGAACCGAAAGTTCCTGCTACAAAATCGGCTCTGGTTACTTTAATGCCAGGGGTTAGACAGACCTTTTTCAGGAATAATACGTCTGCTCCGATTGGATACCTTTTGGAATAGATGCCGAATTTTTCATGCAATTGCCTGCGAATAAGAGACCCCACTGAATGTTCCGAGACATAAGCATGATGTGCATACAACCAAGGCCGGCGTGGTTTACGTTGTTCGATTCGTCCATTGCGTTTGATGAGTGCTGTGACAATGTCAGCACCGGATATTTGTGCATAATGCCGATATTGGGCAATCGCATCCGGATGCAACCGATCGTCCGCTCCAACCACCAGATAGTATTCGCCGGTCATCATCTGGAGGGCTTTGTTCATAGCATGATAGATTCCAAAATCCGGCTCGGAGATCCAACGTGTTATCACGTCGCCTGATTCATTTAATAATTCAACTGTCCCATCGGTTGAAGCGCCGTCTGCCACAACCCATTCAAAACCGCGATCCGTCTGGGCACGTATACTGTCAATGAGGCCGGGAAGAACATAAACGGCATTGTATGTGACGGTGATGATAGAAATAGTGGGTTTCATAAATTATATTCCTGAGAGGTCGTTTTATGTTTAATGTTCTCGATGGCCTCAAGAAGTATGTCTCTGGCAACTACTCTAAAATATTTTCTCCAACTGGTGGTGTGCAGTTCATTCAGGCTCTGGTAAGCTGTCAGTATTCGGTGTCCTATCATAGAGCCACACTCGTTTTATGATTGACAAAACTTGGGGCAGCAGAAGTGTTAGAAAAAACAATATGGCAAGGCTCGTAACGGCAAATATTTTTGTCCAGCCCGCGAGCCCATATATATATAATTGGGGAGAAAGCGCTGCAAGAAAAATTATTATCACCAGAAACTTTATGACAAGTATCATAAAGGGTCGTGAAAATATCGTTGGACCCAGGGCCTCCAGTGTATGTTGGGCTGCATAGTATATAGATATTTGTGTAATTATTGCGGAAAAAAGCCAATACCATAGAATTGCTTGGAGTGAAAAATTAAGAAAGATAGCCAGTGGGAAAATGAGTAGTGTGGCACAGGTATGATACAAAAGTGACCTTGCGGCCACTTTTTCTTGTCCGATTGCCTGTAATAGATACCAGAAAGGGATGTTGAGAATAGTCATTCCCCAGAAAAGAGTCATAATCCGCGTAGATATTACTAAATTATGTGGCACATACGGAAGCCAAAGTTTGAAAATAGCATCGGCACAAATCGCATAGGTCAATAGTGCCATCCCTGCAAAAGCAACAAAAATCATCAGAAAGTCGCGAATGAGATTAAACATTTCGGGAATTAGCTTGTGTTTGTGATAGTATGAAAATGATGGAAATAGAGACAGTGAACCGGCAACAAAAAATTGACGAATTGCGGCCGGTATTCGTGAAGCTACTTCATATGTGCCGGCTGCTGTAAATCCGATAGTAGAGGCGATTGCTATACGAAATATTGGTTCCCTAAGTATAAAAGCAAGAGAAATGGTATAAAAATTAATTCCCCTGCACATCAATCCACGGCATATCTGTATTGTTTCATAAAACGATGGTTTTGATACCTTTTTTTGCCAGCCAGGGAATGTTCTGTTTAGTTGAAACCTGTATGCAATGATTTGATAAAGCGCTGCAAGCAAGGAACCCATCGCAAAACCTTCTATCGGTTTTGACGATACTGCGCCAAATATTGCGACACCATATAAAATTATTGGCGAGAATGAATCAATTATTTGTATGGTATATGTTTTATGTGCTCCGTTGATTATTGCCGCATCAAGTTGAGCTGTAATTGAAACACCGGTGCCAGCAATGTAAGTTGCCACTGCAACAAAAAGAGCCGTAGGCGGATATATCGATGCACAACCCATCTTGCTGATTATGACTTGCCCGGTGCCAGCCCATACAAGAAGCATTAAAAATGTTATTAGCCAATAAAATCTTGCTGCCGATGTATGTTCACGGGCTATCAAGGAAAATTCTTTAGCGCTTCTTGCAGAGCTTACGGACCGAATAAAAAGGGAACTAAAGCCAACGTCCGCCAAACTCATATAGGTTGAAAGTGTTGCGATAATACTCCACAATCCTAATACTTTTATGCCGGAGCGTTTGATAATTATCGGGTAAAGAAAAAGATACGCAAGCATTGGCAGACCAACACGCAATGGGCTGATTGCCGCGCTTAATCGGACATTTTTTAAAATATTCCCCGACTTTTCTGTATGCATTAAATTAACGGCCGTTTTGTACGCTACTTGTGACCATAAAGCACTGGCCTATTTCTCTCGCTGACAGCTATCAATTTCACTTGTTTGAAACCATATTTAGTAAGTCGCTTTCGTTCGATATCTTCCGATTCATGTCCTTCGAATAGGACCTCATCGAATCTGGCTAAAAATGAAAGAAAACGTTCTTTGTCTTCAATCCAGTTGAGAACTGATAAGGCTGTCACTATATCCGGCCTAAAGCTGGATAATTTGCTTTCCCAGTCTTCAATGGCATCGAAATCAACACAAAGGTAAGTTGGGTGCACCCCATAGGCTGCAGCTACCTTTTTTGCCGCAACCAAAATGTCAGCTTCTTTGTCAACGCAAAGAGCTTCAGTTGCACCAGCCATAAGGAAATGGCATGACAACAAACTCAAGTTGCAGCCAAGTTCTAAAACACGTTTTTCTGTTACATCTGAAAATTCACGCAGATATTTCCATCGCTTTAACCAAGGGCGCTCTCCAGGTAAATGAAAACCTTCAAAATCCAAACTATAGTAGCAAATCAGGTTACCGGGGGAATTTGCGTTGGAACACCTGGCGATTTCCCATGCGTTGTAAATGTTCCGAAGTCGTTCGGAAGCACTTTCTGGTAGTGGTTGAAGTCTATCGAAATGACGCCTCACTTTGCTAAACAATGCAGAGTTTTTAGCTCTTTTATATGAGTCAGCTATCGTTGGTGGAATGCGTTTTTCGAAATAACTCCTTATAACTCCTAAAAAAGATGAATGTGTTTTTGACATTTTATTCCATCCTACGTAATTGCTTAATAATGCTTTTATAAATGGTGATAGTGTTGCCTGATCAAAATCGACAATATAGGCGTCGCCGTCATCGTTCACAATTATGTTGTCTTCCTTTATGTCGTTATGACAGACACCGTGTTTGGATAAGAGATACAAAATATTTTTGAGGTTCCATAAAAATTTCACAAACCCCCATATGTTGTATTCCATTAGATTCAAACGTGATCCTTCGAAGTATTTGTAGGACACAACGTAATAATCATCATGTTTTAAGAAACTAACTTCTTGGGGCACGCCCGGGCAGCCGGAAAGTGATGCTAAAATTTTGTATTCCCCTTCTGGTTTTTGATGGCGGTAAGCTGATGTGGATTCATAATGACGTAATATGATTTTATATATGCGCTCTTTTGCCTTATACACTCTTCTTCCCGCATCCAGTGTGCTTTCGCTCATAAGCATGGCATCCGTTTTAATACCAATTCGAGATAATACCTCCAGAAAGATCGTTTCTTGGCGGGTCTTATTTTTTAATTTAGATTCAATCATTATGATTTTTGGAACGAATAGCGCTCGTCTTGGCTGATAAAATTATCCATTTTCCCGAATATTTTACATTTGATAATTTATTTCACTTGAGGAATAAAAGTGATGAGGAGACGTTCAAATCGAGCGCTGCTTAACCTAGTGGTCAAATTTTGTTAAATTTCAGGAAAGAAACCTCTGCTGAAAATCGTTTCTGCCGTTTCCGGCGGTTATTTCAAGCTATGACGAGTCAATTTTACCTGCATATTAGATATGTTTTATCCCGACTACTGCGGTTTGCTATGCCCGAGACACACCTCTCCCCTGTTTATGCAGCTTTGAGTATCTTTGAGCCCCTGAAGAGATTAAATGCCATCTGCCTGAACAAGGCATCCATTGTATTTATGATCATCTCGGGAAGCCTCGCCCGATTGGCACTGTCGTGTAAATGGCTTAACCCGAAATACTGCTCTACAATATATCAGGTCTCGCTGTTTTATTTCCTAAGATAAAGCTCTCACTATAGCGCTCATGAGATCGGCCGATTTCGGAAGACGTATCGAATGATTTGAATCGAAATAATTTGATGAAAGCTTTTATAGTATTTGCCAGCACTGGTAACTTCATTTATCAAAAGGCCTTACAACGTCGAATCCGATCTGTAAGCGGCAATGCGAAACGTTTTTCAGCCACTGCTCTATTTTGTTTTCGTCCTGGACAGTTCCCATTTCCATGCCGTTTGAACGATCTCTTCCAGGTTTGCATACCGGGGCTGCCAGTTCAGAATTCTCCTGGCCTTATCCGCGTTGCCGACCAGTGTCGGCGGGTCTCCCGGACGCCTGGGGCCTTCAATGATCTTGATAGATTTGCCTGTGATGCGTTCGGCGGTTTGAATCACTTCTTTTACGGAAAAGCCGTTGCCGTTACCTAGATTAAAAGCGGTTGATGCACCACCGTTTTTCAGATAATCGAGCGCTGCAATGTGCGCCGCCGCCAGGTCGTTTATGTGGATATAATCGCGCACACATGTCCCGTCCGGAGTATCGTAATCCGTCCCAAATACCTGGATGTAGTCACGCAGGCCGGCGGCAACCTGCAGGACAAGGGGGATTAAATGGGTTTCCGGTTCATGCCATTCCCCGATCTCCGCATCCGGATCTGCGCCTGCGGCATTGAAATAACGCAGGCAGACGTGGCGGATGCCGTAAGCCCGATCGAAATCTTTCAGAATCTCCTCAACTATCAGTTTTGTTCTACCGTAGGGATTAATCGGCGCTTGAGGATGATTTTCCGTCATGGGAATTTCTATTGGATTGCCATAGGTGGCGCAGCTTGACGAAAAAATGAAATTCTTTACGCCATATTCAACCATTACATCCAGTAAATTCAGTGTATTGATGACATTGTTACGATAATATTTTGCTGGCTGTTCGACGGATTCGCCCACGTAGCAATAAGCGCAATAATGCATGACCGCTTCTATCGGGTAGGCTTTAAAACACAACCTTAGTTGATCTTTATCGGCAATGTCACCCAATATGAAATGCCCCCATTTGCAAAATTCGCGATGGCCGTAAACGAGATTGTCATAAACGACTGTTTCGTATCCTTTTTGGTTCAGTATTTTATTGGCGTGTGAGCCGATATATCCCGCGCCGCCTGCAATAAAAATCATGGTCGGGATACCTCGCTTTGAAATGGCTTGGATTTGATTAGTGTTGAGTGTGTATCCGTCATGGTTTCACCGATGTGCATGTGAATGCTCACTAATTCTCAATTAGAGAGCTTTGATCATATGAAAAAGCTACCTTCCTTCGGGTTCTGTAGTAGAATGAACCCAGGGGAAATAAAAACAAAGGAGGTAGCCACCATGTATTATACAGGAATTGACTTGCATAAGAAAACATCATT
>Ga0208196_1000483_pt1 | contig 52519 bp, 44 predicted proteins | sample AD_JPNNA7_MetaG_FD_184443 | JGI IMG/M metagenome (GOLD analysis project Ga0208196, IMG submission 184443) | Active sludge microbial communities of municipal wastewater-treating anaerobic digesters from Japan - AD_JPNNA7_MetaG (SPAdes) (version 2) | ecosystem: Engineered > Bioreactor > Anaerobic...
CTCCGTCCAGACTTGCTGGTGTTGGATGATTTCGGCCTCAAGCCCCTCCAACCGCCTGCCCCCGAAGACCTCTACGACCTCATCAATGAGCGCTACGAGAAAGGCAGTATTCTCCTCACCAGCAATCGGGCCCCAGCGGAATGGCCGGAACTGTTTGGCGATCCCCTGCTGGCCTCGGCGGGTTTGGATCGACTGGCCCATCGGGCGGAAGTTCTCGTCATCACCGGCAGCAGTTATCGCGCTCAGGGACGCCAACGCCTGGAACAGGAGGTGAACCTGCAACCTACCCCGTCATCGTGATGGAACTGTTAAGGTGCAGTGCCCCAGACAGAGCGGCACGTCAAAAGGTGGTACATCTTAGCCGTAAATGACTGGTACATTGTCGGGCGTAAATTGACAGTGGGGAGGGTGGCAAGTGAGAGTGGCCCAAGGCTGAAGCCACAGGGCCAAGAGGGCGAAGTCCGATGGGCTGAGGGTGAACGAAGTAGACGGGGTGGACAGGGACGGGGCAGGGTGCGGAGTGTGGACTACCCTTTACGACAGACGATGTGCTCGAAGTTCACCACCACGACGGCAACCATAAAAACAACGCCTTCGATAACTTGCGCCTACTTCACGGCCATTGTCACGATGTCGTTCACGGTAAACAGTGTCTATGACAAAGACTCGTATTCTGAAGAGCCGGATGAGGCGAAAGTCTCACGTCCAGTTCGGGAGTGTCGGCGGGGTAGGTGACTGCCCCGCCGACCATAACTTGGGCGGCAGCCTGAAACGCACCAGCTTATGTTAATTAAACGTCTAGTTCCCTGCTACCCAGCCATTTCACTATTTCAGGATTACGATGGTCAAAGAAATTACTGGTTTTTGTGTCTAAAGTTGTAATAGCCGCCATATCTTCCGGGCTTAATGCAAAATCAAACACACTGATATTTTCTATCATCCTTTCTTTGCGGGTTGTTTTTGAAAGTGCAATAATGCCTCTTTGTACAAGCCAGCGCAGAATGATTTGAGCCACGCTTTTGTGGTGTTTGGCAGCAATTGATAGCAGTAATTCATTTTGAAAAATATTATTCCTTCCTTCGGCAAATGGAGCCCACGCTTCAATCTGAACGCCGTTATCTTGTAAAAACTTTTGCGTATCAATTTGTTGATGGAAAGGGTTTACTTCAATCTGATTTATCGCAGGCGGTATTTGGTTATAAACCATCAAATCCATTATTCGGTCAGGAGGAAAGTTTGAAACCCCGACGGCTCTGACTTTACCTTGTTGATACAGTTCTTCCATAGCACGCCATTCACCATACACATCGCCAAATGGTTGATGGATAAGATACAGGTCAATGTAATCTAATTGCAATCGCCTCAGAGACTTTTCAAAGGCCTTTATTGTGCCTTCGTAGCCATTTCTCTGAATCCACAGTTTTGTAGTGATAAACAGTTTTTCTCTTGCAACGCCACTTTGTTTGATTCCTCTGCCAACCGCTTCTTCATTCTGGTAAGAAGCGGCAGTGTCAATATGACTATATCCAGTTTGAATAGCGTCAACCACGCTTCTTTCACATTCGGTTGGATCAGTTATCTGAAAAACGCCGAAACCCAGAATAGGTATTTCAACGCCATTGTTTATTTTTACAATTTGCATAATTCTCTCCTTATGTTTATGCTGTGCCACTGCATTTTATGCTTGCCCCCAACGCATACTTTTTGAGCAGACCGCCCAACATGTTAATGACGCGGCATTTCTTCCGCCTAAGTCTCCTCAACACTTGCCGTAGAATCCTCTTGGGAGTATTTTACATGGAATTCATTCGGTATAAGACCCGCTCCAGGAACTCGGGGCGAAAAGCTAAACGGCGGCGTGTGCGGATATGACGAGGGTGAGCCGTCCGGGACGGGCAGTCGGTATCACCATCTTGTTCTATCTTATCCTCACTTTTGCCAAAAGTCAAAACTCGACGCGCCACTTGCAAATTCCCTGGGAATAGGTACACTCTCAAGCAATCAAAGGGAGGCGCTATGACCAGAAATGACATCATCGGACTCATTGCTTCGTATCTGTACGCCTTCGGGCTGCTGTTCATCGTCGAGGCCATCGGCAAACGGTTCAAGTGGCCGCAAGCCTTCACGCGCAAGATCATCCACATCGGCTCGGGGATGTGGATTTGGGGTATTCTGGCGCTGTTCGACACGTGGAACATCGGCATCATCCCCTTCGCGACGTTCATCGTGCTCAACTACGTCTTCTACCGCCGTCAGACTTTCAAGGCGATGGATACGACCGATTCCTCACCCGGCACGGTCTACTTCGCGGTTTCGATCACCCTCCTGTTCGCACTGCTGTGGCGGACCGGCGGCGCGCCGGACCGCGTTCCCATCGCAGCGGCGGCGGTAATGGCTATGACGTGGGGCGACGGCCTTGCCAGCATCATCGGACTGAAGTATGGGAAGCACATTTACACAACCTTCAACCACCAGCGCAGTCGGGAAGGCTCTATGGCGATGGCAGTGGCATCCTTCCTCGCCATCCTGCTGACGCTGACCCTGTTGCCGGGGTCGGCGCTTAGCCCGAATTCCCTCCCTCTGCCAGGGTGGAGCATCCTGCTGATGACGGTGATCGGCACGGCGGTGGCGACGGCGGCAGAAGCGTTCTCGCCCGCCGGCACCGACAACCTCAGCGTTCCTCTGCTCACCGGGCTGGCGCTCTTCATCCTCAACGCACTGTTGGGCGGCTGACCCATCCATGTTTCCTACCGTTGAAGCGCGCTGGTTCTATCCCGGCCCCCACCCCCCGACGTGCTGGCCTGCTATCACTACGGCGAACACGCTCCGGAGGCCCAACCGACGCGCATCGACTATTACCTGCGCCTCGCGGATCACAATGATCTCAGCGTCAAACTTCGCACTGGCCGGATCGAGATCAAGCAGCGCACGGAACAATATGGTGTGCAGCCACTGCACGAACACGTTCACGCTCTGGTCGAAGGTTGGTGCAAGTGGGGCTTCGACATCGGCGACATTGACCATGGAGCGAGTGATCCGGGCGACCCACCCTCCGCATGGATTGCCGTCCGCAAAACGCGCCGACTGCGCCGCTACCGGGTGGCAGACAACGGAGACGTTATCGCCATCGGCGGGATGGAGTATGCCCCGCAAGGGTGCCATATCGAGCTGGCAGAAATCGCCATCCACGAGCAAAGCTGGTGGAGTCTGGCGTTCGAGACGTTCGGCCCGCCAGAGGTCTTGTCCACGACCTTCATGCGTGTCACCCAACACGCCTTGCGTGTTGCAACGGCGCCCAGCATGCTCTTATGGCTACGCGCAATGGATGAAACAAGCGTTGGAACGTTCGAACATCCCAACGACTCTATGACTATCCGACTATCCGACTATCCTATTTTCGAGGCGATTGGAGTCTATGCACATTCCACTTTTACAACTCGGCTGCGGGTTCATCATCAGTGCCGCCATCGGTTGGGCAGCCTACAAACGGGAGGCGCTCTCGGTCGGCGGCGTGGTCGGCGCGATCCTCACCGGAACGGCGATCTTCGGCTTTGGCGGGTGGACGTGGGGGCTGTTGCTCATCACCTTCTTCATCCTCTCCAGCCTGCTCTCGAAGTACAAAGCGGCGACAAAAGCGAATTTGGCCGAGAAGTTCGCCAAAGGCTCGCGGCGCGACCTGGCGCAGGCGCTGGCAAACGGTGGCGCAGGCGCGCTGATCGCCATCGCGTATTGGCTGACACGCCAGCCTATCCTATGGTTCGCCTTCGTCGGCGCCATGGCAACCGTGAATGCGGACACCTGGGCGACCGAGCTGGGCGTGCTCAGCCGGCGTCCCCCGCGCCTCATCACCACCGGCAAGCCTGTGGAAGTAGGAACGTCCGGCGGCATCTCGCGGCAAGGCACCCTGGCGACGCTGGCCGGCGGGCTTGTCATCGGTCTGACCGGGGCGCTTTTCCTGTATGTGGATAGTCTGATGCACTCTACGCCGCATACCCTTCTGCATCCGCTGTCCTGCCTGGTCTATCCGGCGAACTGCACACGGCTCCCCTGCATCGCGGCGCTCGCCGGTTTGGTCGGTTCGCTGGGCGACAGTCTGCTGGGCGCGACGGTGCAGGCCATCTACTACTCAACACGGCGCGAGAAGGAGACAGAGAAGGTCATCGATCCCGACGGCACGCCCAATATCCTACGCCGGGGATGGCGCTGGCTGAACAACGATTGGGTGAATTTCATCAGCTCTGTCGTCGGTGCAGCCCTCGCCGCTCTCCTCGCCCACCTCACCATCACCTTCTAATCGCGCATTTCTCATTTCTAATTTCCAATTTCTCATTTCTAATTCCCATGCTTTTTTACCTTTCTAAATTTCTACCCTTGTTCGTTTATCCGCTCGGCATGGCGTGCGCGCTATTGACGCTGGCACTGCTGGTACGGCGAAGTTCGCAGTGGCAAACGCGCTTGATCGCGATCACGCTGGCACTGCTGTGGCTGGGCGGCAATCGCCTCGTGGCGATGACGCTGGCGCGTTCGCTGGAATGGCGTTATGCGCCTGCGCCGAACGCTGCATCGACTCTCCCGCACGCGGACGCCATCGTCGTTCTGGGCGGAGCGACGCGCACGCCGGGTTACCCCCGCCCCACCGCCGAGGTCAACGAGGCCGGCGACCGGCTGCTGTACGCCGCGTGGCTGTACAATCAGGGCGCGGCGCCCGTCATCGTGCTCAGCGGCGGCGCAGCCCCGTGGAGCGGCCCCCAAGGCATCTCCGAGGCCGAGGTCATGGCCGGTCTGTTGCAACGGCTGGGCGTCCCGGAAAAGGCGCTGTGGCTCGAAACTACCTCGTGGAATACCTACGAGAACGCCGGGGCCAGCCTGGACCTCCTGAAAGCCCATAACGTCGAGTCGATCATCCTGGTGACATCGGCGATCCACATGCCGCGCGCCTACGCCACGTTCGCCGGCCCGGAGATCGACGTCACGCCCGCGCCGACTGACTTCTGGGTGTCGCAGGCCGAATGGGATTACTACACGCAGCCCAAATTGAGCATCCAATTGATGAACCTGCTACCAAGCAGCCAGGACCTCACCTTGACAACCCAGGCCATCAAGGAGTATATTGGCATGGTCGTCTACGCCGTGCGTGGGTGGTTATAGATAGCTACCAGCATTCAGCTTTCAGCAATCAGCCAAAAGGCTGAATGCTGACCGCTTATCATGGAGGTTTTCGATGCGCATGACACAACTTTTCGGCCAGACGTGGCGCGACGCGCCCGCCGAGGCACAAGTCGCCAGCCACCAACTGCTGCTGCGCGCGGGTTTCATCCGCCAACTGGCAGCGGGTATCTTCACATATCTGCCGCTGGCAAGGCGCTCTATGTCGAAGATCGAGAACATCATCCGCGAGGAGATGAACGCCATCGGTGGGCAGGAGATCACCATGCCCGTGGTGAACCCGGCGGACATCTGGAAGGAAAGCGGGCGCTGGTACCAGATCGGTGCGGAGATGGGACGTTTCAAGGATAAGTCAGACCGCGACATGGTACTGGCGATGACGCACGAAGAGGTCGTCGCCGACCTGGTGCGTCAGGAAATCCGCACTTACAGCCAACTGCCGCGCCTCATCTACCACATCCAGACCAAGTGGCGCGACGATCCCCGCCCGCGCGCCGGACTGATCCGCGTGCGCGAGTTCACCATGAAGGATAGCTATAGCCTGGATGTGGATGAGGCCGGGTTGGATGTCCAATATCGCGCCCACTACCAGGCTTACTTCAATATCTACCACCGCTGCGGGCTCAACGTCACCGCTGTAGGCTCAGATACGGGCATGATGGGCGGCACGCTGGCGCACGAGTACATGGTGCTCACACCCATCGGCGAGGATACGCTGATGCTGTGCACTGCCTGCGGCTACGCCGCCAACCGGCAAGTTGCACGCTTCCAGAAGCCGCCCGCCGCGGACGAGGCTCCCTGCCCCATCGAAAAAATCGCCACGCCCAACGTCACCACCATCGCCGACCTTGCCGCTTTCCTGGACATTCCTGCCGCCAAAACGGCCAAAGCAGTCTTTATGATGGCAGAGATAGCGAATCAGCGAATCAGCGAATCAGCGAACCAGCGGTCGGGCGAATCTCCCAAACACCCATACGCCCAAGCACCAGAGCAGTTCATCTTCGCCGTAATCCGTGGCGATATGGAAGTGAACGAGACGAAGCTGGCGAACGTGGTCAAAGCGCAGGCGCTGCGTCCGGCGACCGAGGCGGAAATCCGCGCAGTGGGGGCGGAGCCGGGTTACGGATCGCCGTTGGGCGTGCGGGGCGCGCTCGTCGTCGTGGATGACGCCGTCGCTGCGTCGCCCAATCTGGTGGCGGGGGCGAACGAGGTGGGCTACCACCTGCGCAACGTCAACTACGGACGCGACTACAGCGCCGATATTGTCGCCGACATCGCTGCTGCTCAGGAGGGGGACGCCTGCCCGGTCTGCGGGGGCGCCCTGCGCGCCGAGCGCGGCGTCGAGGTGGGGAACATCTTCAAACTCGGCACGCGCTACACCGAGGCGCTGGGCGCACGCTTCCTTGATCAGGACGGCGCACTCAAGCCAGTGGTGATGGGATCGTATGGCATCGGCATCGGGCGGCTGCTGGCCTGCATCGCGGAGATCCACCATGACGACTACGGCCTGGTCTGGCCGATCACCGTCGCTCCGTACCCCGTCCATCTGCTCACACTCGGCCCGGCGGACAGCGAAGCCACTGCCGTCGCCGAACGGCTCTACGTGGAGATACAGGCCGCCGGCATCGACGTGCTTTTCGACGACCGCGACCGCAGTCCCGGCGTCAAATTCAACGATGCGGACCTCATCGGCATCCCCCTGCGCCTGACGGTGGCGGCGCGGGGCTTGCAGCAGCAGAGTGTCGAACTCAAGCGACGCGACCGCCAAGACCGCGAGTTGATCCCGCTGGCGAACGTCGTGCCGGCTCTCAAGGCACGCCTCGCCGCACTGGAGGCAGAAATTACAGCCGCCGTCGTCACCGTACCGTTTCGTGAGACGTAAGCAGTTTATTTTCAAGGGAATTCGTCATTAAGCGGCGTTCACCAGCGGTGGAATGAAAACTTTTCACCATGAAGGGCACGCAGGACACAAAGGATTCAAGTTTTTCTCTATAAACTCTGGGTGCTCTGTGGCTATTTTCAGAGAAGGAGGTTTATGATGGACGCATTAGAGGCTATTTTCACCCGGCGCAGTATTCGGAAGTACACCGGCGAACCGGTGACAGCCGATGAGCTGCACACAATCCTGGAAGCGGGGATGAACGCCCCCTCGGCCAACAACCGCCAGCCGTGGCATTTCATCATCGTCGATCAACGGGAGAAGCTGAACAGCATTATAGAGGCGCATCCCCACTCCAAAATGCTGGCGGAAGCGCCACTGGCGATCATCGTCTGTGGCGATACGACCGTCTCCGAGAAGTTCTGGCAACAGGACTGCGCCGCTGCTGCCGAGAACATCCTGCTCGCGGCGCGCGCGCTGGGCCTGGGAACGGTGTGGATGGGCGTTTACCCCGACATGCAGCGCGCTGCGGGCATCACAGCCCTGTTCGGCATCCCCAAGGGAATCCAGCCCCTGTGTATCATCGCGGTGGGGCATCCGGCAGAGCAGAAAGGTCGCGTGGAGCGCTACGACGCGGGCAAAGTCCATACGAACGGCTGGTAACGTCAATAAACCTGGCAGGTCTTCCTGAACCTGTCAGGTTTATTGGAGATCAAGACGCATTTCAATACGGCGGAATACTTCGATATAACCCATATCCAAAAGTCCCGGCAGGTGTGGATCATCAAGAGGCAGGTTCTCCGTGTTTGTATCCTTCACCGGATACTTACAGTGCAGAGCATGAACCAGGGTACGCGCCACCTCACGCGGATCGCCAGCTTCCGTCTGCAAGACCAACCGGCCCAACTGAGATATCGTGTTCTGGTATACCAGCCAGCCTCTTCCGCCGTCCGACAATTCAACCTGCAAAGCCGCTAAATTGCCGGCATTGACCAACGACGGCGTCTCATCCAACCACGAAGGTGTGCTGCGCCGTTGCGCCAACAGCGCCACGGCGTCATCAGCGTCCAAAAACGTCACGCGATATCCCCCCATCTCATCCGCTTGGGGAGGATGAGGAGGACGGTGCAGGATCAGTAACACGCGAGTTTCACGAAATCCCAGCTTCACGAAGAGCTGGTGCGCCGGTTCGTTACCATTGATGACTTCGAGAACGATACACTTTGCACCTAAAGCCTGCGACATCCTGATGTTATCGCGCATCAACCATTCGCCCATACCGTGGCGGCGCTGAGCCGGCAACACACCCAATCGTGTGGACCAACAGCGTCCAGAGCGCACGCCCAACAGCACCAGACCGCGAATCTGTCCATCAGACAGCGCGACGGCGGAGTATTCCAGTTTAACGTCGTAGTTGTGGATGTACTCGCTCAGATGCTGCGCGTTCATCGGCATCGGTACGATGTAACCGACGCGGGTCTGGTTGTAGGCATCCACGAGTTGTTCAATCGTAAACTCTACAGCGCGACGTAAAACCGGTTCCGTGGCCTCATCCTCCCAGGTATCGATGCCGCATGTCAAAGCTGATCCCGGCGCCTTCAAGTCGCCAACCCTTCACGCACCATGTTCAACAGCGATTCTGCGTGGAGCGAGGCCAGGTTATAGCACACGCCACCGAGGTGATCGGCCAACGCCTGCGCAAATCCCTTATCGTAGTCGGGACTTTCCATATTGACGACGATCGATTTCACATCCGCCTCCGCGATCTGTTCGGCGATGTGATACGCTTCGATTTGCGGCGGCATATCACCCATCGAGACGTTTCCCGCGCCGTCGGTGAGGATCACCAATAACGGCAACAGTTCCGTGTAACGACGCAATTCTTGCTCCACCGTGCGCTGCGCCAGCCATAACCCCGCCGACAGGGGCGTCTTTCCGCCCACCGGCATATTCACCAACATCTGCTTCGCCAGGTCCACGCTGTTGGTCGGGGGCAGCACCAACGTCGCCCGATCCTTCTGAAAGACGATCATCCCCACCCGGTCACGGCGCTGATAGGCGTCGGTGAGCAGGGAGAAAATGGCGCCTTTCGTGGCCTCCATCCGCTCGGAGACGGCCATGGACCACGATGCATCCACGACAAAGATGATGAGATTTGCAGCGCGGCGCACGCGCACCTTTTTGTGGTAGTCCTGGGGGTACAAACGAAGCGCCGGGGCGGCGGCTTTGCCGGCGCCCCGCCTCTGCTGGAAGGGGGCCGCCGCGCGTAACGTTGCGTCAAACGCCAGGTCCGACGCATCGCGCGGCGAGGGCAAAGCACTGATGTAGCGTCCGCGTTTGCGGTCTGTGCTGGTACGGTTGCGCTTCCCGGCCGGTGAACGCACCCGGCGGTCCTGCTTCGCCTCCAGGCGGCGGGGACGGAAGATTTCGCCCGGTGGGATGAATTTACCACCCTCCCACCACGTGCCGTCGGTGGGCCAGTTGGGTGTGTCTTGAGCATATTCTTGCAGTTGAGGCGAGGCTGATTCCTGGGCTTCAGCGTTGTTCGCCTCAACTTCTACACTTTTTTTTGACGGTCCTCCCCGGCAGCATCGCCCTGGATGGAAACCTCTTCCATCTCCGGTTCACTCTCAGCGGACCTCTCCCGCGCCACAGCGACCATCTTGTCCAGTTCGGCGATAGAGGTCTGCACCTCGTCGAAAGGTTTGCGTTTCAATCGATGGGGCAGGGTCAGTTCTGCGGCCAACATGATGTCGCGGTCGGTGAGATGACGGCGCCCTTCCCACGCGGCGTGCGCCACGGCGGTCTTGAGAATCACCAGGTCGCCGCGATGGCCGTCTACACCCAGACCGGCCATCATCTCGGCGATGGTGGCCATGTCGCTCCGGGTGTAGTGAACGGCGGGCAACAAACGGCGCGCCTCTTCGATGCGCTGCGCAAGCAGCGCCTCCTGGGGTTGCCATTCCTCGTCAAAGCCCTCAGGGTCTTGCTCGAAGGCCAGATTGCGCTCCATGATCGCCATGCGCGCCCGGGCGTCGCGCACGCCCTGCACGTCCACACACAGCGCAAAGCGGTCCAACAACTGCGGTCGCAAATCGCCTTCCTCAGGATTCATCGTCCCCACCAGAATGAAGCGCGCCGGGTGCTGGAAGGAAATACCTTCACGTTCCACCGTGTTCACCCCCATCGCCGCCGCGTCCAACAGCACATCCACGATGTGGTCATCCAGCAAGTTGACCTCATCTACGTACAGGATACCTCGATTTGCAGCAGCCAGCACGCCCGGTTCGAAGCGACGTTCGCCCTTTTGGATGGCGCGTTCAATGTCCAGGGTACCGACCACGCGATCCTCCGTCGCGCCAATCGGCAATTCAACAAACGGCACTCGGGTGGTGACGTGAGGGAGCTTCTCACCCTGCGTCGCGCGGTCACGGCAATTCGTGCACCACAGCGTAGGCTGATCGGGGTCACAGCCGAAAGGATCGCCGGCCACCACTTCGATGTCCGGCAACAATGCGGCCAACGCGCGGGCGGCGGTCGATTTCGCCGTGCCGCGTTCGCCGCGGATGAGCACGCCGCCAATGCGCGAATTGATCGCATTGAGGATCAGAGCGCGCTTCATACGCTCTTGATCTACAATGGCGGTGAAGGGGAATATCAAACGTCCGCTGTCTACCACGGAACCTCCTCGAATAGTCAGGTAGTCGTCAGTCGGATAGCCTGGTCGTTATATGTTTAGGACTTACGCAAATTTCTGTTTGTAGTGACGGCTTTAGCCGTTCTTAGCTCCTAAGAGACGCCTGAAGGCGTCACTACAAATCCTCCGCCGCTTGATTCGAGCCAGACTTGCGTAAGTCCTATGCTATTTCTCTGCGTGCCCAGCGGGGGGAACGAATTTAGCGGCGTGCCCAACATCTTGTTGACCAGTACAGAATGCGGTAAAAAAACCGCTGAAATGGTCCTCCCATTTCAGCGGTTCTGATGGACAATGAACTGCTACCAGGAAGAATCGCGGTCGTCCCGATCACGATAGCCGCCACTGCTCCGGCGCCGCGCACCTCCACTGCCGCCACGTCGTTCCTGGCGCTCTTCGGCCTCATTCACCCGCAACGCCCGACCATCGTATTGATAATCGTTGAGCGCAGCAATGGCTTTATCAGCATCGGCATCATTCATCTCCACAAAACAAAAGCCCCGAAAGCGCCCCGTCTCGCGGTCCGTGATCCAACGAACCGACAAAACCGGACCGTACTGTTCGAACAGTTCACGGACTTTGTCTTCAGTTGTGCCCCATGACACATTTCCTACGTACAGCGTCTTTGACATACTCCTCTACTCCTCGTGAAATTTTGATATGGCTCTTCAACCCGGAACTGAACGCAGTCGCGGCTTATCGAGTCTTTGTAACAGTAGTATAACATATTTTCTGACAAATAACAATGCAGAGCAAACGCCAGGGAATGGTTCAAACGCTGTAACTATTCAGTTGACCCGCGCCAGGCTGCGAACGGGATTTTGGGGCTGGTTTGACACTTCGGCCATAGGCGACGCCCTCTCATCCCCCCGCCCCCCTTCTCCCCCGCCAGCGAGGGAGAAGGGGGCGAAAAAGGGGTGTGACGGGCACATGGAAACACGCCTATCTCGTTATCCAAGAGTCCTTGGTAGGGTCGCAATAAGAAACCGGTCACGGATTGCACGGATTGACACGCGCGGAGGATTTGTAGTGACGCCTTCAAGCGTCTCTTAGGAGCTAAGAACGGCTAAAGCCATCACTACAAACGGAAATTTGCGTAAGTCCTATAGATACCAAACGCTATTCTTCAGCATCTACTTTTGCCAGCCGCCATTTTGCTATTCTGCGAAATCGGACTAAAATATAATCAGAGTGCGAAGAAAGAAAGCGTCGCTCGCAGTTGCAGATTTGAGACAATGTCAGATTTCACAATCTTGCCTTGACAATGTAGTATTCCTATGGTAACCTTTCTAAAGCACAACCTCAAAGCAGGACATTATTATGACAGGGCATCATTCCCTGGCGGAGGGCGTTAAGCATGGCAGGCAGATCTCGGAACGAACGGATGGTTGAGCGACTACGTGAGCTTCAAACCAGCAGCCCCGATATTGAAGCAGCCGCTATTATCAGTGTGGATGGACTTCCCATTGCCTCTTCCCTTCCCCAAAACGTCGAAGAGGATCGTGTTTCAGCGATGTCCGCAGCGATGCTGTCGCTGGGCGAGCGCATCGCCAGCGAGTTGAAGCGGGGAATGTTAGATGAGGTTTATGTCAGGGGCGAGAAGGGGTATGTTATCCTTCGCGCGGTCGGTGAGGAGGCAGTGCTTACCGTTTTAGCTCGGCAACAGGCCAAGTTGGGTCTTCTGTTCTTGGATATGCGTCGAGCGGCTGAAGAACTTTCAACGATTCTGTAGCCCGGAGGAGGTTAATACAGTGGCTAATCCCCCTGAACCCAGTGGACTCTATTACCCCAATCGCTTCGGCCTGATTTTGTTCGATGCGCTCGAGGAGATTATGGGGCGCAACGGGCTGAACGCCATTCTAAACATGGCCGGCCTGGCACAATTCATCGACAATCCACCTGCCGATGTTATGGACAAAGGTTTTGACTTTGCCTACATTTCTGCGCTCAACAAGGCTCTCGAAGAGATGTACGGGCCGCGCGGCGGGCGGGGTTTGCAACTCCGCCTGGGCCGCGTTCTTTTTGCGCAGGGTCTGGCAAACTTCGGCGCTCTGGTCGGGGCCAGCGATCTCGCATTCAAAGTTCTGCCGTTACAGGCCAAGTTAAAGGCCGGGTTGCCCGCCGTCGCCAAGGTCTTCGATTCGCTGAGCGATCAAACTTCCTATGTCAAAGACCCCGGCGGTGACCATTTCCACTACATCATCGAACGCTGTTCGATGTGCTGGGGCCGGCACGTGGAGAGACCGGGAGGATTTATCGCCGCCGGCATTATCGAGGAAGCTCTGCGTTGGTTGAGCGGGGGACGCACGTTCCGCGTTGACCAACTCACCTGCATCGGCATGGGCGCCGAGAACTGTACTTTTGCCGTCTACAAAGAGCCTATCGGTTAGGATACAAGCCTTATGTCGACAAACGGGACTCCGCGCCATATTCTCATTGTAGAAGATGATCCCAACACGGCGGAAATGCTTTCCGCCTATTTTTCCTCCGTGGGATACCAGGTTTCGCATGCCGCATGGGGACAAGATGCTTTACGGATCGCCACCGAGACTTTGCCAGATCTGATCGTTTTGGACATTCACTTGCCCGATATTGACGGCTATGAAGTATGCATGACCCTGCGTAGTCAGAGACGCACCGAACACACGCCGATTATCTTTCTGACCGAACGCCGCGAGCGGATGGACCGGCTAACCGGCTTGCAACTGGGAGCGGTTGACTATATCACCAAACCTTTCGACGTGCAGGAATTGCGCTTTCGGGTGCGTAATGTCCTGCGTCGCAGCAACCTGGACACGCTTCTGCATCCCATCACCGGACTTCCCACTTCGATGCTGGTGGAAGAGCAAATGGAACGGGTCATCGAAAACCCGAATCTCTCCGTCATCGGCATAGCTCTGCAGGGTATGCCTGCCTTTAGCGATGCTTACGGTTTTGTCACTCACGACGATGTATTGCGCGCGGTCGCGCTGATCCTGCGCAACACGGCCACAGAAATTATGGGCGCCGATCCTTTCGTCGGGCAGCTCGATACTTATCAATTTTTGGTCGTCACGCCGGCAGGACAAGAAGGCTATATCGCCATGGGACGCCTGAGCCAACGACTCAACGAGGCCATTTCGTTCTTCTATCCCCACCTCGATTGGGAAAGAGGCGTGCGCAGCGATGGCACGGCGCTTCCCAAAATCAACTTTAACCTCAAAGCGCTGTCCCGTGATCAACTTCCCCCGGGAGGAGAACTCCTGCCATTACGACAGGCTTTGTTCGGGCAAAAGAAACAAAGCTGAACCCAGAGTACCAAACTGGAGGGCCTGGAATCATTTCCAGGCCCTTTTTGTGTGCGGACGGCGCGGACAATTGCCTATTGTCCATTGCATGATAGGATGACACCAACAGGCGGCGAGTCGAGTAACCAGGTGGTCAAACTGTATGAAGCTAGGGATGCGAAAACGATGGCGCGATTTTGCAGCAGTGGGGGCACTGCTCGTCTTGCCGCTCCTTATTTTCGCCCCTGTCGTTGTAGGACAGAAAACGCTGCTCCCCGCCGATGCGCTCTACACCTTCGCCCCCTACAGCGCTGCCGCCGCGTCGCTGGGCATCACCGATGTTCAAAACGGCCTGGTCACCGACCTGATTCTGCAAAACTATCCCTGGAAACGCTTTTTGACGACGGCGCTCCAAACGCGGCAGCTCCCGCTGTGGGATCCCTACCTCTTTGCCGGACACCCCTTTTTAGCCAATGGACAACATTCCGCCCTCTACCCGCTAACCTGGATTTTCTTTGTGCTGCCTCTGTCGCGTGCCTTCGGGGTGTTCATGACGCTGCAAGTGGGCCTCGCCGGTATAGCGATGTACATCTTCGGGCGCACGCTGAAGATGAACCGTCTGGGAGCCTTTCTGGCCGGGATAACTTTTGAATTCAGCGGCTTTCTGGTTGTTTCGGTGGTCCATCCGATGATTGTCGCCGCGGCGTCATGGCTGCCGTTGCTGCTGGCATGCATCGATCTCACCGTGCAACGCGCGCGCTTCCTGCGCCAGGAACGTGCGATGCTGCCCTGGGCTTTGTGCGGCGCGCTGGCTTTAGGGTTACAAATTCTGGCCGGGCACGCCGAAATGACTTACTTCGTTCTGCTGGTCATGGCGATGTTCGCCGCATGGCAGCTCATCCATACGGCGCTGACCCATCCACGTGCGACGTGGCGCGCCGAAGTCCTCAATCCGGCGCTCGGCCTACTGCTGATGGTCGGACTGGGGTTGGCGCTAGGTGCCGTCCAGCTCCTTCCGCTCTACGAGGTGGTCAACGGCAGTTTCCGCCAGGGAACAGTCACCCTCGCCGAAGTGTTGGGATGGGCCTATCCCAAGCGACAGTTACTGGCCTTTCTGGTGCCCAATTTTTTCGGCAACCCTACCCATACGACGCTGTGGAACTTCTTCACCGGCGAGACACTCCGGGCTACCGTCAATGCTCACGGGGAAGCCATCTCGGCCTTCGATTGGGGCATCAAGAATTACGTCGAGGGTACGGCCTACGTGGGAATTCTCCCGCTGTTGTTAGCGTTGATTGCAGTCTTTAGTTCACAGTCCAAAGTCGAAGGTCTGAGATCGCCAGTACGCGACTGGCTGCGGCATCCCTATATACCGTTTTTCACCGCGCTGTCGCTCTTTTCATTGGGATGTACCTTCGGCACGCCGGTTTATGCACTGGTCTACGCTTTGCCGTTCCTGAGCCAGTCCCATTCCCCCTTTCGCTGGGTCTTCCCGTTGACGGTCGCCGTCGCCGCGCTCGCCGGCTTTGGCGCGACCACTGTAGCGCAACGACGCAACGACGCAGCAACGACGCAGCGCCGCGGCCCATCAGTCTCGCGCCTTGTGCTATTCGACACGCCCCCGAACGTCGTCAGCGTGATCGGTGCCGGCGCGATATGGACGGGTCTGGCGCTGTGGGTGGGGTTATGGCTCTCGCGTCTGGCGTTCGGACGGATCGAGCCGCTGGTCGAACACGCTTTCTGGTCGCTGGCTCTGGCGTCCAACGCCTTTCCCGACCATCGGGCCTTCTACGCTTATCTCTTCCCCTGGCTCCAACTGGCGGCGCTCTTTCTCCTCAGCTCCGGCATCGTCCTGCGGGTGTCGCGCTGCCCCATCTATCTGCCAAAATGGCTAGGCCACCGGCCGGTCTGGGAAGCGTTGGCCGTCATCGTACTGCTGGTCGATCTCGTGGCCTTTGGCGTGGGATTCAATCCCGCCGTGGACCCCCACCTGCTGACCTACACGCCGCCCGTCGTCGAATTTCTCCGCCAGGATAGCGGTTTGTGGCGCTTCTCCACCTTTGATCCCCACGGGCGCAAAACGTTCAATGCCAACACCGGGATGTTCTACGATTTCCAGGACACACGCGGCTACGATAGCCTCTTCTCAGCGCAATATGTGCGCTATATGGGCTGGATCGAACCCCAGAACGAGCTGCTCTACAATCGCATCGCCCCCTTCACGCAATTCTCCAGCCTCGACAGCCCGCTGACCGACCTGCTCAACGTCAAGTACATCGTCACCGAGGAAGAAATCCCTCTGCCGAAGTATAAACTCGTCTATCAGGACAACGCCGTGCGCGTCTACGAGAACCTGGGCGTTATGCCGCGCGCGTTCACCCTACCGGCAACGGCCACATGGGTCGCGCCGGACGTCGAGAGCGTGGGGCAGATCATCCAGAGCTACGATCCGCGGTTCTACGCCATCATCGAAGCCGACTTCACGTCCAACATCCCTGAACAACTCCCTTCCCCTACCCCCTCCACCCCCCTGACCCAGAACGTGCTCGCCTACGGACGGAACGAGGTGCTCATCCAGGCCACCATCGACCAGCCGGCATGGTTGATCCTGACCGACAGTTACGCTTCCGGCTGGAAAGCCTTCATCCGCCCGCCGGGAACGGGAGAAGAGGCCGAACGCGAAGTCCCTATCGCCCGTGTGGCGGGGAATTTCCGCGGCGTGTGGCTTGATGAGAGTGCCGTCGTGCGCTTCAAGTACAGCCCCGACAGCGTCAAAATCGGCGCCTTCGTTTCGTTCCTCGCCGGGATGGTCATCATTTTCCTCGCCATCGTGTGGGTCTGGAGGCGCGTTTACCGCGAGCCGGACGAACATTCGACGGTGCAACGGCTGGCGAAAAACAGCGTGGCGCCCATCCTCCTGACGCTCTTCAATCGCGTCGTCGAGCTGGCTTTCGCCGCCCTGATGCTGCGTATTCTCGGCCCCGCCAACGCCGGCGATTACTACTACGCCGTCAACGTCTACCTGTGGTTCGAGATCCTCGCCAATTTTGGGCTTGACGCCTATCTCACCCGCGAGGTGGCCCGCCAGCGGGAGCGGGCGAACCGCTATCTGTTCAACACGACCGTCGTGCGGTTGGGGCTGAGCCTGGCCGGAATCCCCCTGTTGCTCGGCTTCGTGGCACTACGCCAGACGCTGATCGCCGATCTGACGGCCCCGGCATCCCGGCAAGCACTGCTGGCGCTCGTTTTGCTCTACATCGGCCTTATCCCCGGCTCGATTTCCAAGGGGCTGACCGCCCTCTTTTACGCTTACGAAAAAGCAGAGTATCCGGCGGCTATATCGACGGTCTCGACACTCGTGCGTATCGCCGTGCAGACGGCGGTCCTGTTGATGGGATGGGGTATCGTCGGCCTGGCAGGATCGGCCATTGCCATCAACCTGGTCACGCTGGGTATCCTGGGAAGCATCGCCATGCGGTTGTTCTTCCGCCCGCGTCGGGAGAGCGACCGGGCGCTACGCCGGAATATGATCGGTGAATCGTGGCCGCTTATGGTCAATCACTTCCTCGCCACGCTGTTCTACAAAATCGACGTTTTCCTGATGGAGCCCCTTCTGGGTAATGTCGTCCTGGGACTCTACAGCATCGGTTACAAATTTTTGGACGCCCTCATGGTCATCCCGTCGATGTTCACTCTGGCGCTTTTCCCGGTCATCTCGCGTCAGGCGAAAGAAGACCGTGCCGGATTCCTGCGGTTCTACCAGCTCGGGGCGAAAATCCTGTTGACGATTGCACTGCCGGCAGCCGTCATCGCCACGCTGGCGGCGCGCGAAATGGTGTTAGTGTTGGGCGGAGCGGAATATCTGCCCGGCGGGATGATCGCTCTGCAACTGATGGCCTGGTCGATGCCGATTGGCTGGATGAACAGTCTGACCCAGTACGTGCTCATCGCGCTGGACCAACAGCGCTATCTGACACGCGCATACCTGTTCGCCTTTGCTTTCACCCTCATCGCCAATCTGATCTTCATGCCCATCTATGGCTACCAGGCCTCCGCCATCCTGCATATTTTCTCAGAATTGGCCCTGGGCGTACCCTTTGTGTGGGGCGTGCAAAGACAGCTCGAACAGGTGAAATGGCGTCACATTGTCGGTAAGCCTCTTCTGGCGACGTTGGTGATGGCCGGCATAGCCCTGCTGCTGCTGCCGCTCGGACGTGGGGTAGCGTTGGCGGGCGCCATCGTCGTCTACCCTCTGGTAGCATGGCGGTTGAAGCTGCTGACGACGGAAGAACGGACGCTACTCGCGCCGTTGTTCCATCGCCGGTGATGTTGTATAATGCCCCATAGAGGATGGGTAGCTAAGAGCGGCTGAAGCCGCCACTACAAACACGAGAGTCACGCTTTGCTGGGGCTGCTAAAAGCGGCTAAAGCCGCCACTACAAACGGAAATTTGCGTAAGTCCTAAACTATTTTCAGGGGTGTATAGGTATGGAGCTTTCACAACTAGAACAAATGATCCGCTGGTTGGACGAAGAGCGCAAACGCGACAAGGCGCTCATTCTGACCCTGCAAGAACACGTTGAACAACAAACCCACACCATCGAGGCCCAGGCTGTCGAGATCGAACGCCTGCACCAGGATATTGTCGAGTTGCGCACCGATTTACAGCGCACGGACGACTACCCCGCCCTGATCGAGAAAACCCACCGCGACCTCAACAGCAATCTGGAAGAATTCAAAACGCTGGCGCGCCGCGAGCGTCTGGAAAGCGAGCAAATGCGCCGCTCCGAAATCGAGATCGTCAACGAACAACTGACGGAGATGGACAAGAAAGTGCGCGCCATGCTGCGCTACGAAGAGCTGCTCAAGGCCCGCGAGGCCGGTGAACAACGGCTGCAAGGCCAGATCCAGGTCATGTCCAACACCATGGCCGACCTGACCAAGCGAGTTGAAGATCGCCTGCAATCTATCGTCTACCTCGAAGAACAGCGCCGGGCCGATACACGGCGTGTGGGCGCAGCCGAAGGCGAGATCGTGGGGCTGCGCAAAGGCATCGACGAACTGGTCGCCAAGCAAGTGCGGCTGGAAGACAGCGTCCGCAAGATTCCAACACGGGTGGAAGAAGCCGTGCAAATCGCCAAATCCTACGACCCTCGCATCGAAGAACTGCGGGTAGCGGACTTCCAGCGCGAGCAACGGGTCAAGCAATATATGGAACAGGCCGAGCGTGTCAATGTGGAAGTCACCCGCATGGTCGAACAGACGCAGAAATACACCCTCCTCTACAATCAAAACAAACAGGCGCTCGACGGGCTGGATGCTTTCCAGGTGCGGCTGGAGAAGCGGCAAAATGAAATCGCCGAGATGCAGCGGCTCACAGAAGAACGGTTCAGACACCAATGGGAAGAATGGCAAGCGGCCTTTGCCCGGGACTGGCAAAAGCGCCTGGTCGCCGAGGAAGATCGCTGGCGGCGTCAGGACCTCGCCAACCAAAAGTCTACAGAGCACTTCGCCGGCATCGATGAACAGGTCGAGATGTATTACCGGGAGATTGTGGCGCTCTGGGAAGAATTACGCACGGCGGCAGATCGCTGGGGCAAGGCTATTCAGGAGACCCTCGTCTCGAATCAGGAGATGCCGATCCAGCAGCTCAAAGCCCTGCGGCAGTTTGCAGAAGAGAAGCACAAGGAATTGTTGTAAGGAGTCAGAAGTAAAACAGGAAAGAGGCACGTAGATTGGCGAGATGAGTGGTTGATGGAGCGAGAGGTTCTTTGCCGAGGAGTGTTTTAGTCAGTGCGCCAACGCCCGCCGACCATGACCCGGGAAATGTGCGTTTGCAGTAGAGCTTCGGGCGGCAGGGCGAAGATGTCGTGATCGAGCACAACCAGATCCGCAAGATGCCCCGGACACAAAAGCCCCTGGCGTGATTCAAGCCCGGCGGCATAGGCCGCCCCCCAGGTGTAGGCGCGCAGTGCTTCCGTCAGCGTGAGCCGCTGTTCGGGATGCCAACCGGCGGGACCGGGAAAACCATCCTCACGACGGCGTGTCACGGCGGCGTACAAACCGCTGAACGGATCCACAAGCTCAATGGGCGCGTCCGAACCGAAAGCCAATACCGCCCCGGCCTCCGCCACCGAGCGCCACGGGTATGCTTGCGGTGTGCGCTGCGCCCCCAGGTAGCGGTCGGCCATTGCCATGTCGTGGATGGCGTGGATCGGCTGCATCGACGCCACAAAACCTGCGCGGCCCAACCGCGCCTGATCCTCCGGGCGGATATGCTGCACGTGTTCAATGCGATGACGCAAACCCGCCTTGACGTCGCCCGCGGCCTCCAGCGCGTCCAGGACGAGGGCATTGGCTCGGTCGCCGATAGCATGGATCGCCAGCGCCAGGCCACCTGCCGCCGCCTGCCGGGCGATGGCGGTGAGCGCCTCAGGCTCCAGGGTGAGCATCCCCACATTGTCCGGCTCACCGACGTAAGGTGCGAACATAGCGCCCGTGCGCGCGCCCAACGCGCCGTCGGCGAAGAGTTTAAGGCCGCCAAAACGCAGCCAGTCGTCGCCGAAGCCACTGCGCAATCCCACCGCCAATGCCGCGTTGAGCGATTCCAGCCGCACGTACTTGACTACGCGCAATCGCAACCGTCCCTGGCGACGCAGTTCCTGGAAGGCGGCAAACGCCGGTTCTCCATCCACATCATGGACGCCGGTGATACCCCCCGCCAGGAGATGGGTCTGTGCCTCATCCAGGGCATCCACGATTTCATCCAGCGTGGCCGGCGGGGTCACCACCTGCACCAGCCGCGTCGCCTCCTCGAACAGCATACCGTCAGGCGTCCCGTCGGCGCGGCGTCCGATCTTGCCATGGGGCGGATCGGGCGTCGTCGCGGTGATGTGGGCGGCGTGCAATGCTGCCGTGTTCACCACCCAGGCATGCGCGTTCTTGGCCACCAGGGCAACGGGATGTTGCGGCGCAACACGATCCAACTCGGCGGCGGTGGGGAAGCGGCTATCATCCCACCCACTCTGATCCCAGCCGCGCCCGACGATCCACGCGCCGGGGGCCAGTGTGCGCGCTCGCGCCGCTACACGGTCCAGGAGCGCCTCGCGCGTAAGATCACGCAGATTCAGCTCACGCAGACCCAGCGCGTACCACATCATGTGGATATGCGCGTCGATCAAACCGGGAATGATGAGCGCGCCGGCCACATCTTCGACGATCGCGCCGGGCACAGCGCTCCAGGCCTCCGCCGCAGCATCCAGGGCGGCGACGCACCCATCCACAATCGCCAATGTCTGCGCCCAGGGATGCAACACATCGCCTGTATAAATGCGCGGATGATGAAGAATCCTGACAGCCATAGAACGACACCCCTTCTACTCACGTTGAAGAGGTCATCTTAGAGGCCCAAAAGGTGAGCGATCCAGCCAATGCTGTAGTGGCCGGCCCAGGCTGCGACGATGGCTTTAAGCGTTTTACCACTCCATGTCGCCAGATAGAACTTCCACACCGGCATGCCGGTGGCGCCGGCAGCCATGCCGGCCATGTCAAACAGCGGCATCGGCACGGCCCCCATCAGGAAAATGGTCAACATCCCATGCCGGCGCACCCATTCCTCGACCTTGGGGTAAACCTTCCAGCGATCCACCAAATCCTCGACGGCGTAACCGGCCAGATAGCCCCACAGTTCCCCCAGCGAGTCGCCAAATCCGGCGCACAATCCGATCCACCAGGGTACCAGCACCGATCCCATCGTGAAGGTAAAGGCAAGATGAGGAATAGGCAGTAAAACCGTCGTACTGCCGATCCAGGCCATCAAGAAGACGCCTAAATATCCCAAAGCGCTGAAACGCGTGAAGCTCATGCGCTCACGATTGAGCGCTATATAGAGGGTGAATCCTATAAAGACAATCACCAGCACCACGCGCAGAATCGTCTTGCATGTTGGGGCGATCCTGGCAGACGATGGCGTCCCACCGTGCTCTATGACCGGAGCACTTCCGTCGTTCATGTTCATGGTGTCAGCGGTGCTCCCAGCCGGACGACTCTGGCCGTCCCGACGATGCCTTGTGTCGCATTGCAGCTATCCACGACCAGCGACGCCTGGCGCAGAATCCGTCCGTAATCCACGCTATGATGTCCGGTGACGACCACGATGACGTCAGCAGTCTGCAGCTCCTCATCCGTCAACTCGACCGATTCCAACTGCCGGGCGTCATGACAAAAGACATTGCCGCCCACGTGGAAAACCGGCACGAAGGGATCGTGATAGCGCACGTCGGCGCCGCGCCCGAGCAACAGTTCGATAATGCGTTCGGCGGGCGTATCGCGCGAGTCGCCGATGTCGGGCTTGAAGGCCACGCCCAACACCAGCACGCGCGCGCCGTGCAGCGACTTCTCCTCCAGGTTCAGCCCGCGCGTGACCAGTTCGACGACATGGTAGGGCATGGCTTCGTTGGTCTCCGCCGCCAACTCAATGAAGCGCGTCCAGAAATCGTACTCGCGCGCCTTCCACAGCAGATAGTACGGGTCGATGGGGATACAATTGTGAACTAACACTCCATAAGAGGTCACAAACGTGTGAGTTCCAGTCACTTCCACAGAGTAGACGGCTGCTGAAGATTCATCCGGAGACATAGGCTGTCTCTGCGTGGAATGCACTTTGACTGTTGCGAATCCTGTATGGCGCGTAGATTGAGAGTCGGTCATCGACTTACTGCGCCCTTGCTGATAAGCTTCCAATCGCCGGCGCTTGACATCCAGGAACAGCGGCGTCAAACGCTGTAATGGCTCTGCGCCATAAAGCCGCAACTGCGGTTTATCGCGTTTGCACGTCGGCACAAACCCCAGGCCTTGCAATAAAACAACGACTTGCTGGAACAAATCGGGGCTGGAGGTGAAATAGCTTACCGTGCAGGTGTTAATATGATGTTGATAGTCTTGCTCCTGATTGACGTGATGCACATCCCCAGCGCCGCGCAGTAGCCCTGAGAGTAACGCCATCCGCAGCGCCTCCGATGCTGTCATCAACGCTGCTGGGATGTGCATCGTATGGGCATTGACGCCACACTGGAGGCCATCCCGCAACAGCCGCGCCAATGGACGCGAAGAAACTTTGATGTGCTGCGAATTCCACTGTTTGTCCCGGTAGATCGAATAGTGCAGTCCCAATTTCTCCAGAATTTGCTGCAGGTCCGCCAGCGTCTCACGTTCCTCCGTATTGAATGTGAAGCGGACGCACAAGCTAGTGCCTTCCGTGATACATCCCTTGCTCAAGTAGTAGCCAATCAGCCGTGCCAGGTCCTCATCCCAGTCCAACACTGCCGGGCAACGGCTATACGAAGGCCCACGTCCGGTTCCCAGCCACAAATCGGCGCGTGAGAAGGGCGCAGCATGCTGGCGCTCTAATTCTAAATACGCCGATAGCGGCATAGCATTGCTACGATACACATCCCGTGCGGCCACCCCTAGCTTTCGCAGATGCGGCGTTAAGGTCTCCTGATGCGCATCAAAACGCCCTCGCATAGGCGTAACGCGCACACGCGCCATGTCATGGACAGTCAGGCTGTCAATCAAATCCAGCGGCGGCAAAGCGGTGGTGGACGCCGGCATCCCCAGCGGAACGATTAACTCGTCGCCTGGCTGCAATTGATCGGCACGGCGGGTAACAGCATGGACGCCGTTCCACACCATCATCGGATGTCCGTCCGTCACCGTCAACCGTCGCCCATCGGCGGTCTGCACGTTGACCATGGCGCCCTCGTAAGCGCGCCGGGAAAGGAATTCCACCGGGCGGGAACATGTTTCCCTGCGATAAGGATCAAAGGACAGAATTTCCAGATGCGGCGGATTCCAGAGAGTCACACCCCCTTGTTCTAGCAGCGGAGGTTGTTGCAGGGTGCGTACATAATCCCCCACCCGCACCGCGCAAAGGCCGGTGTCATGGCGCACGAAGATGTATTCATTCTCGCTTAAACAATGTCCCCCCACCCCTGGGCCGGGTCTGAAAGGCATAAAGCCAAAGGGCTTGGTTTTGGCGGCGTCGATCACTTCCCAGAAGTCGATCCCCATACGCTCGGCAAGTTGCGCCATTTCGTTGACCAGGGCGATGTTCACCGCACGGAAGGTGTTTTCCAGCAGCTTGGTCAGCTCGGCGGCGGCGGGGGATGAGACTTCGTGAACGGGCGCGCCCATCTGCCGCAGCAGTGCGGCAGCGACAGCGGTGGCGTTCGCGGTCAACCCACCGACGACTTTGGGCGTGTTGTAGGCGCTCCAGTGCTTATTGCCGGGGTCGATACGCTCCGGTGAAAACGCCAGATAGAAGTCATCGGCGCTGGCCTTCATCCCGCTGACCCGTTCCAGGATCGGCTGTACCACTTCGGTCGTCGTACCGGGGTAAGTGGTAGACTGCAAAACGACAAGTTGTTGCGGCTTCAAACGGGGAGCAATGCTTTCCGTCGCCGCCAGGATATAGCTCAAGTCAGGGGTGCGTTGGATAGTGTACGGCGTGGGCACGCAGATGAAAATGGCGTCACAGTCACGGAGGACGTCATAGTCGGTCGTCGCGCTCAGACGTCCCTCACGAAGATGTGACAGCAGTTCCTCGTTGGCGACGTCCTCAATGTAGCTATGACCGGCGTTGAGGTCGTGAACACGCTCAGCGTTGACCTCGATGCCCACCGTCACAAAACCGGCCCTGGCGAAGCCCAGGGCCAGCGGCAATCCCACATATCCCATCCCAATAATGGCGACTTTCGCCGTGCGATAGGTGATCTTATCAGAAAGTGATGTGTTCAAGAAACCTCCACCATTTGGATGCTGAGAGATGCCCCTAGGGGCTAAAGGTTCGTAAAAAGTATCTATTCAGGCTAGTAAACCTGACAAAGCCACTTATTCCATGCCAGGTTTGGCGTAGACTTTGGTATGCCAGGCACTTTTGGATGACGAGATAGGCGTGTTTCTATCAGCCCATTCCCCCAGCCCCCCTCTCCACCAGGAAGGGGATTTTGGGCAGGGGTGTGGCGGGCGGCTTCGCCGCCCGCCACACCCCTGCTTTTTCGCCCCCTTCTCCTCCGCTTGCGGGGGAGAAGGGGGCTGGGGGATGAGAGGGTCATCACCTGCCGAAGGGGTAACCTGTTATGTGCCCTCCCCAAAGTCCCGTTCGCCACCTGGCAAGGGTGGCTGAATAGTTACCGTAAAAATACAACTTCCCGCAAGCCAATACCTTCGCCAAAATTCTAAATGGTGATCTCGACCACCATATTTAGTGGTCTAATAAGGTATTTACCACTATGCGCAGTGGCCGCATTCAGCTTACTCCAAATTGGCGAAGGTATTGGCAAGCGGGAAATTGTTTCTTTACAAACCCTAAACGACGATACGCTGCGCCAATAACGCCAGTTTAACTTCGACTTCGTACCAACTGATTTCCGAAAGGCCGAGTTTATGTCGCAATGCGGTGTGATCCATGCCGGCGGCGAAATCACGGGCCGCACATGTCCAACGCACGATCTCAAACGTGAGACGGGGAATGCCCGCTTCCACAGCGATGCCCGTAAGCACATATTCCAGGTTGCGCGCGCTCCACGGGAAGAGAAACTGGCGTGAAGGATACTGTTCCAGGTATTCCTTCAAAACAGCGGGCCATTCGCGCGGTAGGGCGATGCGGCGTTCTTTGTGATGCCGCCGCGCTTCTTTGTAGCGCACCCACAGCGCCGGATGTTGAGCATCGGTCAGGTCAATGTGATTGACGTGGATGTTAACGCACTCGCTTTTCTTGATGCCGGTATGCAAGATAAGGGTGAAAAGCGTGTGCGGACGAGCGTCGGCTTTGCGCGCTTCACTGCCAACACGCAGTGCCTGGGTCACCGCCAACGCCGCTTCGATCTGGGCAGGAGTCAGGATTTCCGACAAGGGCGCGGTCACCGCCTGATGAATCAACGGCGCAGCGGGATCACGCGGCAAGATACCTTCCCCCGCCAACCAACCGAAGAAAACTTTGAGGGTGGTGATGCGCCGCTCCAGGGTCTTAGGACTACACGGCACACCGCGGGAGGATTCCATCCATTTGATGAAAGCCTGCAATGTCACCGTGCCGATCTCGCCGATGGTCTGCACAGGACTCAGATAGTTGCTCAGAATCTGCATGTCCAGTCGAAACGCCTGCTGCGTGTTCTCCGTGAACCCGCGCATCTGCATGTACTGCTCGAAAGCGCCCAGCGCGACGTTGAGAGGGGAACGGGGCGTTAAGTCTGCCGCCGGCGAGGCCGGCTTGGCCGCCGGCTTCGGCTCAGGCGACTCCGCCTGTGACGGCCCCTCGACTTGAAAAAGCGACAATTGCTGCGATTCGTGATCGTCGGACATAGTATTGCTCATTAGGGGTATTTCATTTCATACGACTACCCCACTCATTTGAAACACACCCTCTCCATTATAATCAATTGGGCGTGAAGGCAAGCCTAATTGGCGACGCCGGAAAGTCGCCACTACCCCTGAATTGACATACATTTTTCTTCTTTTTTGTGGTATACTGAGGCGCGAATGAAAACTTACGAACTTTGCTCTCTCTTTTGCTCTCTCTGAGGAGGTACTTATGCCATTGGATGTTGCCGCTATCCGGCAGGAATTCCCCATCTTCGAACACAAAATCCACGGTAAGCGCCTGGTATTCCTGGACAGTGCGGCCAGTTCCCAGAAACCGCGTGCAGTCATCGGGGCGATGATGCATGTGTACACCCACAGCTACGCCAACGTCCACCGTGGTTTATACACACTGGCAGAAGAAGCCACCGCGATGTACGAAAACGCGCGGGCGAAAATCGCCGGTTTCATCAACGCGGCGGATCCTGCCGAGGTCGTCAATGTGCGCAATGCGACGGAAGGGATCAACCTCATCGCCTACAGTTGGGGTGAGAACCACATCCATGCCGGCGACCGGATCATCATTACGGAGATGGAACATCACGCCAACCTGGTGCCCTGGCAGCAGTTAGCCCGGCGCAAAGGGGCAGAACTGGCGTATATCCCGCTGACCGATGCGGGGCAGCTCGATTTGACGGCCTTGCCGCCACTGCTGGCAGATGGACGCGCCAAAATCGTCGCCTGCTCGGTACTGTCCAACGTCCTGGGAACGGCGCCGCCGGTCACACAGATCGCTCAGATGGCACACGCGGCCGGCGCCCTCGTCGTGATGGATGGCGCACAGGCTGTCCCCCACCGTCCCGTCGATGTGCAGGCGCTGGGGGCTGACTTTCTGGCCTTCTCCGGCCACAAGATGTGCGGGCCGGGAGTGGGCATCCTGTGGGGACGCCGTGAGTTGCTGGAAGCGATGCCACCCTTCCTCTATGGGGGGGATATGATTCGCACCGTCAAACGTGACGACGCGAAGTGGAACGACGTGCCTTACAAGTTCGAGGCCGGTACCCCGGCCATCGCCGAGGTCATCGGCCTGGGCGCAGCCGTGGACTTCCTCAGCGCCATCGGCATGGAGGCCATCTATGCCCACGAACAGGAAATCGTCACCTATGCGCAGACGCGACTGTCCGAGCTACCCACCCTGCACATCCTCGGCCCTGCCGAGCGCGGCGGCGTGATCTCTTTTTGGCTGGAGGGCATCCATCCGCATGACATTGCTGCCATCCTCGACGAGGACGGCGTCTGTGTGCGCGCCGGACATCACTGCGCACAGCCGCTCCATGAGCGGTTTGGTCTCGCTGCCAGCACGCGCGCCAGCTTCTACATTTACAACGGCAAGGATGACGTAGATGTGTTGGTCGAGGCCCTGCACAAGGTTGTACGGCTTTTGGGAAGATGATCAGGATTTATAGAGGAATTCATCATGAAGGGGGCGGTTCACCAGCGGTGGAATGAAAACTTTTCACCACGAAAGGCACGCAGGGCACAAAGAATTTTTGTTTTTCTTTGTGAACTCTGGGTGCTCCGAGGCTATTTTTAGAGGAGAAATGGATGGGCAGTGATCTTTACCGTGAGCAATTGTTGGACCACTATCACAACCCCGAAAACTTTGGGGTGCTCGAGGACGCCGATGTCGATATCGAAATGGATAATCCCACGTGCGGGGATATGATTCGCCTGACGGCTCAACTGGATGCAGAAGGCCGCATCAGCAAAGTCATGTTCGAAGGCCAGGGCTGCGTCATCAGTATGGCCTCAGCGTCGATGTTCACCACGGAGATCGTGGGCAAGACGCCCGCAGAAATCGCTCAGATGGGATTGCCGGAGATTGAGGAGATGATGGGGGGCGTGCGCCTGAGCATGGGGCGGGTGAAGTGTGCGCTATTGCCGCTTAACGCGATGAAACTCGGCCTCAAGGAAGCCGGCAGGTTGTAGAACAGTCTGGTAGTTGTTAGTCCATGAGTCAGACAATCGCAAGTCAGGCGCTTGAAACAGGCGTCCAACCTATATCATAGGGCTTACGCAAATTTCCGTTATGCACTCTCCCCAAAGTTCCGTTCGCCACCTGGCAAGGGTGGCTGAATAGTGACTGTTTACCTATAAGGTAATTCTGGCACCATAACAGCACGTTCAATTCTTACCGGAATGACTTCAGGAATGACGTTTTGGACGGTCACCTCATCAGGAACGTCCACCACCGGGATAATGGTATAGTCTCCGGGCATCAAGTTGCTCAGGTCCACAACGACGTTGACATCCGTGGCCTGCAAATGTTCCATGATGGCTAATGGCCCATTCAAAATCAGCACCACGGATTCAGTGCCGACGGTGGCTGTCATGCCATGGGTCAAACCGCGAACGGTCGGCGTTACTGCCAGCGTCAGGCCAGTTTGAATAGCTTCAATTGTCAGGCTGACGGTGACATAGGGGCGCGGCGGTGAAACGAGGGACAGTCCCTCCGGCATCTGCAAGGCCACGGTCGTCGTCATACTTTGGGTCAACGCCTCCAGGCTAACCGGCTGCGTTTGCAGGTAGCCGGGCGCCGCACGCACTACATCCACACGCCCCAAGACCTTGACAAGCTGGGGATCGACCATGAGATTGGCAATGCGGTAGCCGGGCGCCGGTTGCCCTTCCCAAGCCACCGTCACGGCCAGATCGCGCACATACCCCAATTGAGAGATGGGTACGTTGACCGTCACCGCTTTGGGGATCGCCTCAACATTGGAGACGGGGTGTTCGTTTTGATCCACAAGCAAGGGTTGATAGTCCCCTTTGACATCACTCTGTTGCCCCTGCACATTAACCGTGACCTGCGCCTGGGTTACACGGGCCACGCGGGAAGATGGGCCACGCACACGCACCGTCTGCGGGACGACGAGGGGAGTCTCGGCCTTGTAGCCGAAAATCGTGGTGCCCTCCAACCGCGTTGTGACCGTTATTTCCTTCTCCGCAATGCCTTCGACCGTAAGCAACACTTCGGCCGGCGTGACTTTCAAAACCTGAACGGGCGACACCTGCACATCGACGTGCACCGGCAACGTTAACGTCCCCGTCGTCACTCCCCGGAGATCGATATAGGCCCGGATATCCTCGAGGCTCAGGCTGCTCCAGATCGACTTGGGAGCGCGCAGTTCAACCCGCACGCGCGTTCCATTGAGGTCATAAGCCACCATGCCATCGGCCAGGTTGAGGGTCTCCACCGGCACCGACTGGCTGAAGGGGCCTTGCTGCGTAGGGTCCTCTGTTTCGGTCGCCACGGCCCAAAAGAAGAAGGCCAACAGCAACGAGATCAAGAACAGCCCCACATTCTGCCCTAGCCAACGGTTCATAGGAAGGTTCCCCCTTCAATTTCTCGCGTTGGTTTTACCACGTGACGGTGCAGGTGATGCCATATACCCGGGGTGCGCTTGACCTCGGGGAGTAGGAAAGCGCGCAGGATGGAATCCAGACGCCGGGTATCAATGTCGCGGATGATACGTCCGTTATGGGTGACCGAGATCGTGCCGCGTTCTTCAGAGACAACGACGGCCACCGCGTCTCCTTCCTCAGTCGTTCCTAACGCGGCGCGATGTCGCAGCCCCAATTCACGATCTGCCAGAAAAGCCGTCGTCAACGGCATGACGCAACCCGCCGCTGCGAGGCGGCCACGGCGTATGATGACCGCACCATCGTGCAGGAGCACGTGATGGTCAAAAATGGAGGTCAGCAATTCAAAAGTGACCTCGGCGTCGAGAGGCACGCCGGTGTCAATATACTCCTGCAAGCCGGTCTGACGTTCAAAAACGATCAAGGCCCCGATAGAGTTCGTCGCCATAAAGCTGACGGCTTTGACCACGTTACCAATCATCCGCGCCAGCTTTTCATTGTCGTGCGGCACGGTGAACAGCAGGCGATTGCGTCCCAGTTGTTCCAAAGCGCGACGCAGTTCCGGCTGAAAGAGCACCGGAATCGCCACCAATAACGCCGGCAGTAATTTGTCAATCAGCCACGTAAAAGCACGCAACGGCACCAGGCGCGTGAGTAAGGCCAAAGAGATCAGCAGGGCCGTGATCCCCCGTACTAAGGGAACGGCGCGGGTCCCTTTAATCGTATAGAAAATAATATAGAAGAAGACGGCAACGATCAGTATGTCTAAGCCATCAACCCACGATATGCGTTCCAACAACCACGTCAAGTTCCACATATTCACTCGCAGCTATGGCACCTTCCCCTCAGCGCCACGGGGCGGTGGCGGCTCGCGCCCGGCAATCTCACGGTAGAGGGCGACGTAATCCGCTCGGTGCGGTGGATCCAAGGCCAGGATCGCCGTGATCGTCTTAATCGCGGCGCCCTTTTGCCCGGCGTCAAGTTGCAGATCCCCCAACACATCCAGATGTTCCAACGCCTTCTCGCGCTGACCGAGATTCAAATACAACTGTGCGCCTCTGGCGCGCAAAGGAATACTGTCGGGTTCGTTGCGAATCAGGTCTTCCAAAATTGCCAGCGCCCGGTCGACGTTCCCGGCTTCCAGATAAAGCCGGATCAACTTGTCCAGGACATTCAAGCCCAAATGCGGACGACCGGTACGGGGGTAGAGATGGAAGAGGGCTAAATGGGCACGTTCGTCGTCGGGAGCCAGGCGCAGGATTTCCTCGTTACTTTTGATCGCCGCCAGCCAATCCAGGCGCTGCAAATCCAAATCGGCCATCTTGTGCAAGATACGCACTTCCCACCGCGCCTCCGGTGTTCCACGCGGCGTCAAACGCAACGCCGCGACGTACACATCGCGGGCCTGATCCGCCTGCGCCAACTGGTAATACGTATCCGCCAACTGTAGATACTGACTCAGCGCCTCATCAAACTGACCGCATTGGACCAACAACTCGATCACATGGTTGTGGACTATCACATCAAGAGGAGAAGATTGCAAAACTTCACGGTAGGTGGCTAACGCTTCTAAGACCTGCCCACGCGCCTCATAGGTACGCGCCAGGGTGTAAAGTTTGGCTACCGCTTCCTCTATATGCCCGGATTCCTGGAGCAACGTTGCCAGAAGACAGTGCAACGGCAGATAGTACGGAAATTTACTGAGCGTATGGAATAATTCTTCAAAGGCGTTGTAGGCTTTTTTTTGACGATGGTATTCCTGCACCAGCGCCACGGAACGCAACATGCTCGCCCAGCCCGGCAGGCTGACCAATTCGCCCAGGCTGAGCATGATGCCCGAACGTGCCATCTCATTCAAACGCCGGCGCGCCTCCAGGGCTTTATCCTCCCATCCTCGACGGCGCAAAAAATCATCCAGCGATTGACACAAACGTTGCATGGAATCGACATCGTCAGCCTTGACCAGATTTTGCGCTACGCTCTCATAGACGGAGATGAGGTCGGCGGTCTGCGCCGGCTCAACCGTTGCCAGATCGACGATTTTTATCGCTTCCCAGAAATGTTTCAATGCTTCGGTAAAGTCCCCCTGAGCCTGGTAACATTCTCCCAAAGCGAAATGGCTGCCCAGCATGTATTCAGGGTCTGTCAGAGACTTCAACAGCGATCCAATGGCCTCGGCAAAGCGCATCTGTTCTTTATACAATAATCCAAGATTGAACTGGATCGAAACCATCGACACGCCGGCCTGGGTCAATTGCTCGTAAGTCTGGAGCGCCGCGGCTAAATCCCCGCGTGTTTGCGCATCCACGGCTTTGCCGATCAACAGATCAACCTCCATCTGCGAAATACCCTGAATTTGTGGCTTATCTTCGGCGAAAATCGACTCGGCTAACATCGCCAGCGCATGTTGCTGGGCGATATCCGCCGGACTGCCTTCGTCGCCCGAGGCCACGTCCGTCTCCTCGGTCAAGGCCTCGCTGTCGGAAAGGAAAGGCGGTTGGGGCACCGGCCGTTGACTTTGCAGCAACATCATCGTCTGCCCAATGCGTGGCTCATGAGGAATGAAGCCTTGCATCTGCCGGCAGATGTCGATGGCCCAATCGGGGTGGGCAGTCTGGTACAAATACGCCAACCACATCGCCGCCAATACGGCTTTGTCCACCTGTTTTTGTGCTTGATAGTGCTGCCAAAGCTCACGCCATGTTTTGTCATTTTGAGGCTGCAAGCGCAAGGAGGCTTCGTAAGAGGTCGCCATCTTACTCGCCAGGTTCTGTTTGCCATAACGCAGGCCGGCTTCGTGATACATCTCGGCGGCCTGCGCTATTTCACCGACCCGCTCCTGAATCTCGGCGATGCGTTCGTAGGGGCCTGGATCGGAGGGGTTCAACGTGGTCAGCCGTTGATAAACTTCGCGGGCTTCTGTCAGCTCCTCCGCATTGAACAACGCCCAGGCATGCCCCATGAGAGCCGAGACATCGTCAGGAAACTCGGCCAGGGCGCGCCGATAGAACCGTACTGCCTCGTCCCACTTTTCATCCCAGACACAGTCGTTAGCTCTTTGGATAGCCTCATCAAAACGTAAGCGATTACCGGCCAAAGTGCACCCCCTGTTCAAGCATCAGCAACAGCCATCACGGCATCCTGGCGCAGGTGCGCCTCAATCTTTGCCAGGATACTCGAACCCTAATCTTTGTCCAGCACCCAGAGCAGAATGGCCTTCTGCGCGTGGAGCCGATTTTCAGCCTGATCGAAAAGCACCGAGTGCGGCCCATCGGCCACCGCGTCGGTGATCTCCTCACCGCGATGGGCGGGAAGGCAGTGCATCACGATGACGTCCGCCTTGGCGCGCGCCAGCTTGGCCTCGTCCACGCGATAGGGGGGAAAGAGCTGGCGGCGGCGTTCTGCTTCGGCCTCTTGCCCCATAGAAGTCCAGGTATCCGTGTAGATGACGTCGGCATCCTGCACGGCGGCCAGGGGATCCTCTGTCGCTGTGATTGTGGAGCCACTTTGCGCCGCCAACCGTCGCCCCATATCCCAGATGGCAGGATGCAGACCATAGCCTTGCGGCGTAGCGATGCTGAAGTCCATCCCCAGCAACGTCGCGCCATAGAGCAATGAGGTAGCGACGTTGTTGCCATCGCCCACATACGTCAGCTTCTTCCCTTTGAAGCTGCCTTTGTGCTCCAAAATGGTCAAAAAGTCGGCCATGCCCTGGCACGGATGGGAATAGTCCGACAGCCCATTGATCACCGGCACTGTGGCATACTTCGCCAGCGCCACCACATCTGCATGCGCGAAGACGCGGGCCATCACCACGTTGACATACCGCGAGATGACGCGCGCGACGTCGGCCACGCTCTCCCGCTTACCCAACTGAATCTCATCCGGCGAGAGATAGAGCGCATGGCCGCCCAGTTGCAGCATCGCCACGTCGAAGGAAACGCGGGTGCGCAGGCTCGGCTTCTGAAAAATCATCCCGAGCACCTTGCCCTTGAGATAGGGCGTCTCTTCGCCCGCCTTCCACGCGCTCTTGAGGCGCACGGCCACATCGAGGATATGACACATTTGCTCTGGCGAGAGATCGGCCAGGGTCAAGAAATGTTTCATCGTAGGGACTCCTTTCATCATGTTGTCTGCAGCTAGCCTGGTTTCATTATCCCTAAGTATACCACGAAGGACATTTACAGGAAAAGCGTGTCCAGCATAGAGGCGTGTTTCCAGGATGATCCTTGCGCCTGAAGAGCTGTGACCGGTCTCCGGCCGAGCCACCGCAGAGCACAGACAGGCGCGGTCAGAGACCGGCCCGAGCGTCTCCCTATCATTTGCCCTATACCCAATAGTTACGTTGGCGTTTATTAGCCCTGGTGCTATACTTTCTCTATGTATCAAAGATCATCTTTTTTAGGAGGAAACAATGGTCAAAGCAGGTTTGATTCTTGGCGCAGTAATGTTAGTTCTGGGAATTGGCGGCAGTCTGATCACGCCGCTCTGTGTCCCATGCATTGCCCTGCTGGCAGGCCTGGGTGCCGGATACCTGGCCGGCGTCTTTGAGAAGTCGGCGACCTCCGGTGAAGCGGCCAAAGTCGGCGCAATTGCGGGGGTGATTGGCGGCGCCGGCGCGCTACTGGGGCAGATCGTCGGCGGCATTATCAATGCCCTCGTCGTCAAGCCGGAAGGCGTCGCCGATATTATGAAACAACTTAACCTGCCTGTTGCCAGCGATCCGAGTCTCTATTACATCAGCTTCATCGGCGGCGGCGTGTGCTTCGGTGTAGTCGATGTCGTGCTCATGGCCGGGCTGGGTGCGCTAGGCGGTCTCCTTTGGTATCAGATCAGCGGCAAGGACAATGCAGCCGTTTGACCCTTTCCACGTTCAAAACGAGTTCATTCCCGGAGAAAGATCATGGCTGAACAAAAGCTGATGTGGATCGAAGAGGAAGTCAATGCACTGAAGGAAAGCGGGCTGTTCATTAACTTGCGCACTATCGACTCCCCTCCCGGCGCGTGGATGACGGTGGATGGGAAACGTGTGCTCAACCTCTGCACCAACAACTACTTAGGTCTCGCCGACGATACACGCCTGAAGGACGCCGCCAAAGCCGCCATCGACCGTTTCGGCGCGGGGCCGACGGCAGTGCGTTCTATCGCCGGGACACTTTCGCTCCACGAGGAACTGGAACACACGGTGGCCGAGTTCAAGCGCGTGGAGGACGCCCTTTACGTGCAGGCCGGCTTCGTCGCTAACCAGGCCGCGATCCCCCCGCTCGTCGGCAAAGAAGACGTCATCTTCTCGGACCGGCTGAACCACGCCAGCATCATCGACGGCGCACGGTTGAGCCGTGCCAGGATCGTCGTCTACGAGCACTGCGACCCTGCCGATTTGGAGGCGAAGGTCAAGGAATCCCTGCCGCAGTACCGACGTGGGCTGGTCGTCACCGACGGCGTCTTCTCGATGGACGGCGACGTCGCGCCACTGGACAGGATTTACGAGGTGGCGGAACGCTACGGCCTGCTCACCATGGTCGATGATGCGCATGGCGAAGGTGTGCTCGGCCACGGCGGGCGCGGCATCGTCGATCACTTTGGTCTGCACGGCAAATTCGATGTGGAAATCGGCACATTCTCCAAGGCGTTTGGCGTCGTAGGCGGCATCGTTGCCGGCAAAAAACTCATCGTGGACTACCTGCGCCAGAAAGCGCGTCCGTTCCTCTTCTCCAGCGCCGTCACCCCCGCCGACACCGCCGCCTGCCTGGCAGCGGTTCAGGTGCTTGCCGCCTCTACCGACCTGGTCGAACGTCTCTGGGAGAATACCGAGTATTTCAAGGGACAGATGAAGAGCCTGGGGTTCAATGTGGGCAATAGCGTGACGCCCATCACGCCGGTGATGCTCGGCGACGCCAAACTCGCCCAGGCCTTCAGCCGCCAGCTCTTCGCGGAAGGTGTGTTTGCGATGGCTATCGGCTTTCCCACCGTCCCGCAGGGCCTGGCCCGCATCCGGGTGATGGTCTCCGCCGCGCTCTCCAGGGACGATATGGACTTCGGGTTAGAGAAGTTTGCGCAGGTCGGCAAAGCGCTGAACGTGATTCCCGTTTAGTAACTATTCGGCCACCCTTGCCAGGTTGCGAGTGGGACTTTGGGGATGGTTAGGGAATAAGTTACTGCGCCAGGTTGACTGGCCTGAATAGATACTCCGTTTGAACGTTAAGCCACGTTCAAACGTGGAAACGTGCCTCGATTGCGCGCTGCACTGCCGCGTAATCCGCCGGCAATTCCACCGGTGGATTGGCGTGCCGGGCAACGACGTCTTCCAGGGTTCGGTTGTGGTAGGCGACCTTAAAATCGGTGAACTTCAAGCCGTGGGCGGTGGAGATGACCACCACACGGTCATCCGGTCGGATGTCGCCGCGGTCGATGAGCTTGAACAGCACCGCCAGAGCGACGCCGGTGTGAGGACAGCAGTACATACCCGTGCGGTCGGCGCGAGCTGCGGCATTCGCCAACTCATCTTCGGTGGCCTGCTCAACGATGCCGTCGAACATTTTCAGCGTCTTGACGGCGCGCTCGTAACTTACCGGATCGCCGATCTGGATAGCGCTGGCGAGCGTCTTTTGCGCCTGCACGGGATGATATTCCGCGAAGCCGGTCTGGTAGCTCAAATAAAGCGGATTGGCCCGCGCGGCTTGAGCGCAGGCGATGCGCGGCAACCGGTCGATCAGCCCCAGCGCCTTCAACAGCAGAAAACCCTTGCCCAACGCACTGACGTTGCCCAGATTCCCCACCGGGATCACGATCCAGTCCGGTGTTTGCCAATCGAATTGCTGCACGATCTCGATGGCGACGGTCTTCTGGCCTTCCATACGCAGCGGATTCATCGAATTTGCCAGATAGATCGTCGGATCGTCGGTGATCTGCCGCACAAGGCGCATACAGCCGTCGAAGTCGGTATCGAGCGCCAGCACGAGCGCGTTGTTGGCAATGGGCTGAATCAACTGCGCCGTCGAGACTTTGCCTTTCGGCAAGAGGACGACGGCAGGAATGCCGGCAGCGGCGGCATACGCGGCCAGCGCCGCCGACGTGTCCCCCGTCGAAGCGCACGCCACCGCGCGGATCGGTTTGCCGTCGGCCCGCATCTGCTTCACCACGGAAATCAGCACCGTCATCCCCAAATCCTTGAACGACCCGGTGTGACTGTTGCCGCACAACTTCACCCACAGGTCCGCCACGCCGATCTCCTGGCCTAGCCGCTCCGCCCAAAAGCAGTTCGAATGGCCTTCGTACATCGAGACGACATTTTCGTTATCGAGTTGAGGACACACCCACTCCTTCTTGCCCCACACGCCGCTGCCGTAGGGCCATTCGGTGGTATGCGCGCGCTTCTCGAAAAGCTGTACCCACTCGGCGGCGCTGCGATCCCGCAACGCATCGACGTCGTGAACCACATCCAGCAGACCGCCGCAGTCTTCACAGCGGTAGATCACATCATAGATGGAATAGCGGCGACCGCATCCGCGCACACATTCGAGCCAGCTTGTATAGGTCATCTTTCCCCTCCTCCGCCAGGTCGGTTTTCAGGAGTCAGTTTTCGGCCAGACTTCTCAGGTCTGAAAAAGGCGAACATCTCGTGACTCGTGCTCTTTTTTTCCATCCCCGACCGCCCACGGACGGCCAGCGCCGCCCACCCCAGCAACACCAGTTCCAGGCCGATTTCGACCGGATTTTGCAACTTGCGCCACAGGATTTCCCACAATCCCGGCGAAAGCTCGAAGTCGTACTGGACGAATGGATACAGCCACGGCACCTGCCCACCGAGATCGGCCACCAGATGCCCCAGATAGCCCACGGCCCAACTCCACGCGCTCTGCCGTCCCCACAACAGCCGCACGATGACGGTCGAAACGGCCAGACCGAGCAAGGTGTGGCCCCACATCCGCCCACTGGGCATAAGGTGCCATCCCTGGCACAGCGCCTTATCCACCACGTCAGGGATCACGCCGGCGACGACCACCGGAACGAGATCGGCGTGCAGATAGCGATGCGCCAGAACCGAGACGCCCAGATGCCCTGCCAGCATCATGCCCCCACCACGTGCGTCATCGTCCGATGGATGGGCGCATAGCCGACGGCGTGCAGGTCGTCCGACGGTAGGGATGCCTCATCGGGTTTGTCCGAGAGGCCAAAGATCAGCGCCCCGCGGTCACGCCACGCCAGCATCAGCTCACGCACTTCGTGGGTGAGACAGATTTCGCGCGCCAGCAAATCTTGCGGCGCCGCCTCTTCCGGCAGCGCCCCCATGCGGGCCACGGTCTCGCGGTACTCGTGGTAACGGAACGCCTTGAACGGCGTGGGGTCACCGGCGCGCACCAGCGCGTAGATTTCGTCGTGCAGCGCGCGCAAGTCGGTGGGCAAGGCGGCAGACCGGACATCGACGGCGTGGATGAACTGCGCAAAAGTCTGCATCCGCCCGGCGCGGATGTCCTCCACGAGCGCCTCACGCTCGTACAGGCCACTGCCCACAATCAGGCAAATGTACGCCAGGTAGTCTTGATTGTCGGCCGTGAAAGGGTGAAAGGCGGGCCGGTTGAGCTGGTCGTAGGCGGCCTGAAAGCCCTGCGGATCGAATGCCGTCCCCAACAGAGCGCCGACGGTGTGACGTACCGCCGCCACCCGCGCCGCGTCGATGACGTGATCGTTACGTCCGCGCGCGCCCAGCGTCGTCTTGTCCAGGTCGAGGACCACCGCCGTCCTCTCGTCCACGGGGAAGCCCTGCTCGCGGCAAAAATCGTCGAAATCCGCCAGCATCGTCCAGCGGTTCGCCAGGTAGAGCGCGCGTCCCCCCTCCATCGTGATGTCGACTGTGGCCGGCGCGTCCTTTTCCGATCCGATAAAGGCGACGCCGGGCCAGTTCCCCGCCTGACAAATGTTGGCGAAGGCCGTGCCGTCGTTCAAGCGCGTGTCGCCCACGAAGATCAGGTGCGTCAGCGGCGTCCCCGGAGCGTCAAGGGCGCGGGACAGGCGCAGCAAGTGGACGATCACCCGCGCGTAGTCCACCTCGCTCTTGCGGGGAAGCGTGGGCGCGGGAATCCCCACCGCCGCGCGCATTTCGGCCAGACGCGGCAGGCGCACGTCCGCCGCGTTCAAATTTCGGTAGACGATGCGGTCCTCGAGAATCCCGGCGACCGACGACAAACCATAATTTTGCATAGCCATCCCTCAGCGAATGGGAGAATCAGCGAATGGGAGAACCGCCCAACCCCCCTCTATCCAGCATCCAGCTTCCAGTATCCTGCCTCTTGCACCCTGCCTCTTGCATCTTTCTATCTTTCCACGAATCCCGTTGCCACGAGCAGCTCGGCGTTGAGGATCGCGCCGCTGGCTGCGCCACGCAGAGTGTTGTGACTTACCGTCGTCATGCGGATATCCAGCAGCGGACAGGGACGCACGCGCCCCACAGAGATCGCCATACCGCCTTCGGCGTCGCGGTCGCGGCGGGGCTGGGGGCGATCCGGCTCGGTCCGCACGACGAGGGGGTGTTCCGGCGCACTCGGCAACCCGCGCGAGACCTCCGTCCCACGAAAGTCGCGCAGCGCGGCGATGACATCCTCCACCGTCGCGGGGCGCTCGAAGCCGACCGACAGGCTCACCGTGTGTCCATCGAAGACCGGCACGCGGTTGGCGTGCGCACTGAGGATGATGTCCGCGTCCACGCAGTGACCGTCCACCACATGCCCTAACATCTTGCGTAATTCCTGTGGGAACTTCTCCTCTTCGCCGGGGATGTAGGGAACGACGTTGTCCAGAATGTCGAGCGCGGCCACGCCGGGATAGCCCGCGCCGGAGATGGCCTGCATCGACGTCATAAAGACTTTGCGGACGCCAAACGCCACGTCCAGCGGCTTGAGCGGCAGTGCCACGCCCGTGATCGTGCAGTTGGGGCTGGCGACGATGAAGCCGGACCAGTGGCGCGCCATGCGCTGCCGTGCGATGAGCGCCACGTGGTCGGCGTTGACTTCAGGGATAAGCAGGGGCACATCGTCCACGGTGCGGTACGCCGAAGCGTTCGTGCAGACGACGTAGCCGGCCTGCGCAAACTGCGGTTCGACCTCGTGCGCTACCTCCGCCGGCAACGCGGAGAAGACCAGCCTGGCGGGCAGAACAGGTTCCAGCGGCTGCACCCTCATCTCACCGACGCCGGGGGGCGGATCGCCGGGGATCACCCACTTGCCGGCGTCGGCATAGCATTTCCCGGCGCTCCGCTCCGACGCCGCCAGCGCCGCGATCTCGAACCAGGGATGGCGCGCCAATAACTGCACAAACCGTTGTCCCACCGCGCCGGTTGCGCCCAAGATGCCAACAGGGATTTTCTTGTAATCAGCCATCGTTCCCCCTCTCAATTACTTGCCATTGATGACTTCGGTGTGAAGCTGCCGCACGGCCTCGGTCGCCTGGTCGGCGGCGACGACAAGGGAGATGCTGCACTCCGACGACCCCTGGGCGATGGCGATGACGTTGATGTCCTTCCGCGCCAGCGCTCCGAAGAGGCGCGCCGCCACGCCGGGCGTGCTGCGCATCCCCGCACCCACGGCGGTCACGATCACCACATCGTTTATGGCCCAGATACGGTCGACATCGCGCCGCGACAATTCCAATGCCATTTCCTCTTCGATGGCAGCGATCACGCCCGCCGCCGCCTCCGTGGGAATCACGAAGCAGATCGATTGTTCCGACGACGCCTGTGAGATCATCAGCACGCTCGCGCCCTGGCTGGCAACGGCGGCAAACGTCCGCGCGGCGATGCCGGGTACGCCCATCATCCCCCGTCCTTCCACGTTGACCATGCTCAATCCGCGGATCACGGTGACGGCCTTGACGGTTCCCGGTGTGCTTTCCGGTTCGCGCACGATGCGCGTCCCCGGGCAAGTGGGGTTGAATGTGTTCTTGACCCACAGGGGAATGCCGCGTTCGACTACCGGGCTGATCGTTTTGGGATGCAGCACCTTCGCGCCGAAGTAAGCCAGTTCGCCCACCTCGCTGTACGAAAGCACGGGGACCACTCGCGCCGCGGGGACAATATGCGGATCGGTGGTGAGCACGCCATCCACGTCGGTCCACGTCCACACCTCGTCGGCGTCGAGCGCCGCACCCAGGATGGCGGCGCTGTAATCACTGCCGCCGCGCCCCAACGTCGTTGTGACGCCGTCCTCGGTCGCGCCGATGAAGCCGGTGACGACGGGCACGATGCCCGCCTCCAGCAGCGGCAGCAGGCGCGTCTGGGTGCGCGCGCGGGTGGCGTCCATCAACGGCGCGGCCTGCTGAAAGCGCCGGTCGGTGACGATCAACTCGGTGGCATCCACCGCCTCGCTGCGCAGTCCCATCTGGCGCAAGCGCGCCGCCACGATGCGCGCGTTCATCCGCTCCCCTAGCGAACTGATCGCGTCCATTGCGCGCGGCGTCACCTCGCCGAGCACCTGCACACTGCGGCAGAATGCGGCGAACTCATCCAGATAGCCATCCAGCATCTTCAGCAATGCTGTGCGTTCTTCGGCATCGGTCAGCAGCTCGGCGACCGCCAGTGTGTGCCGCACCCGCAGGTCGGTGACGAGTGCAAGATACGTCTGGCCGTCGCCGGAGGCCGCCGTGCGCGCTCCCTGGATGAGCGCGTCGGTCACGCCGCGCATCGCCGAGACGATCACCACCAGGCGTTCCCAGGCCTGCGCCTGCTCCACCACAATCGCGGCAGCCTGTGTCACCGCCGGCGCGCCACCGACTGACGTGCCACCAAACTTCATCACCAGAGTTTTCATCGCGTATTTCCTCCTCCTCCCCCTCATTCCCGCGTCGTGACGACTTCAGCCGTTTGCACTGGCGGCTCAAGTCGCCACTCCATGCTTGACGGGATATTATACACGGTTCGTGGAGTTGGAAAACAAGCGCGCTCACCTATCTACGATACTCGCGGACGGGTGATCGCGCAGTACGCCCCCCTCCAACAGCCGACGACCTTCGACTACGCTCACGAGCGCACGCTGGTGACCGACACCGCCAACAATATCACGACGTACAGCTATAACGCCGCCGGCGCTTTGTACGCATTACGTTTTACAGCAGCATCCCCACCAGGTAAGGAATCAACACCACCAGCGCCATCAGCGGATGTCCCCGGCGGGTTTGGTTGCGACTGTCCCAGTTAAAAAGGTAGATTGCCATGCCGAAAGCGAGCAAGCCACTGGTCAGCAGGATGAGTGCCGATAGGGTGGGATCGAAGACTGTGTTGAATTTGCCGTAAGCCAGTCCTTCGAGTGCCTGCATCGCGTGGGCGGTGGGCAGCAAACCGGCGAAAGTCCTCACTGACTTCGGCAGGATGCTGAGCGGCATCATTATCCCCCCGATGAGCATGGAGGGCAAGAAGATGAGCTGCGCAAGCAGTGTTGTCACGCGGTTGTTGGCGGAGACGACGCCGATAAGTGCGCCGGTCGCGCTGCACGTAAGAGCCGCCAGTACAGCAATCCCTGCAACGGGCAGCCAGCGGACAGGCGCGACGCCACCGAACAGCGGCACGGCGGTGAGGGCGACGATCGTAGCAGCGATGAGCGCGTGGAATGCCGTTGTCAGTACCGGTATCGCAATGATTGAGATCGCCGGGACGCCGTTGATTTTGAAGCTGCGGTAGATGCCCGCCTCGCGCGCTTCGACTAATGGGCTTGGCAGGCCAAGGATGGTGCTGCTCAAGATGACGAAAATGACCATCGCAGGGAGCAACGTGTCGGTGAAGATCGGATTGACCTGCGTCATGACCAATCCCATAATAACATAGAAACCCAGTGGAAAAAGGTAATTCATGAACAACAGTGTCGTGTTGCGCAAACCAGTTTTGAATTCGAATGTGAAATGCTGTAAAAAGGCTGTCATTTTAATACCTCTGTCGTGATTTCGAGAAACCGCTCTTCCAGCGACGGACGCTCGACGCGCAGGTCGATAAGTGTGTCGCCATGAGTTCCGATGTATTGGAGCACTGCCGTCACGGTGGGGCCGGGGGCGGCGCTGAAGTAGACGGCGTAGTCCTCATCGAGCAAATGGCGGCTGACACCTGGGATTGACGCACCGTTCTGGTGCAGCACAGACTTCTCGGTGCGGACCGAGACTTTGGTGAAGCTCGCGCCGGTCGCCGTGATCTCGCGGGGTGTGCCCATCGCTGCGATTTTGCCCCGCAGCAGGATGGCAACCCGATCGGACATTTTCTCCGCTTCGGCCATATCGTGAGTCGCCAGAATAATGCTGGTTCCTGTGGCCTTTAGTTCCTGCACCAGCGCGTGCAACTCTGCGCGCGATTCGACATCCAGGCCGGCGGTTGGCTCGTCCAGGAGAACTACCGGCGGCTTGTGCGCAACGGCCAACGCGAGCGCCAGTCGCCTCTGTTGTCCCGTCGAAAGTTGCCCGTACTGGCAGCGTCCTTTTTCCTTCAATCCTAGCCGGTCGACAAGATCATAGCGCGGCGCGACGCCGTGGTAGGCGCAGAAGAAGCGGATGGCCTCGTTGACCTGCATATTCGCCGGCAGCCCGGATGTCTGAAGCTGTACGCCGATCAGGTTGCGTAGTTTGCGCGCCTGGCGCGTGGGGTCCACGCCCAGGATATCAAGCACGCCGCCGTCGGCCCGGCGTAGTCCTTCCAGGCACTCAAGGGTGCTGGTCTTGCCCGCGCCGTTCGGCCCGAGCAGGCCGAAGATCTCACCGCGCTGCACAGTGAAGCTGATGCCGTCCACGGCGACCGTCTCGCCGTAGGTTTTGCGAAAGTCGCGGACTTGGATTACAGTCTCGTTCATATCTCTACTCCTTACTTCTTACTCCTCATCCTCTACAGTGTATCCGATGTCACCAAGTCTGTCATCGGCTCTTTGGGTACCTGTCCATGGCCCTTTCGTACAGTGTACGGATGGACGGTGGCAAAAGCGGATAAGGCGAGTACAATATGCCTGTGAAAACGTTACGCCGCTGGTTCGCTGTGTTTTGGGATTGGTTAGGATTGCAAAAGCTGGATGTCGATCCTGACATCCGCGAAGTGCGCGTCTTCTTCATCATTGTGACCCTGGTGCTTGGCGGTTCGGCGATCTTGGCGGTAAACTCACAGCCGGCCTTGCGCGCTCCGGCTCGCCTGATCCCCTTCGTGATCTTGCTGGCTGTGCACATCGCCTTCTATTGGCTCAGCCCCGCCTTTATGCTATCGCCGCGTCGCACTGTGGGCTTTTTGGTCGCGCAGGCGATTCTGATTTTCGTCATCACGCTGTTCTCCCGCGACTTCAGTATGATCCTGAGCCTTTACCCGGCGCTGCTTGGCCTTGCGGTAGGGATGTTGCATGAGAAACGGCGAATCGCTGCCGTCATCATCGTATGGCTTGTTCTGGCGACGCTTAATCTGATTCTGGTGCTGGGTTTTTCCGTGTTGCCCACCTGGTTGATGTTTGCCCCACCGTTGACGCTGTTCGTCGTCATTTACGTGGTGCTCTATATCCGGCAGGTGGAGGCCCGCGACCATGCCAGGAAGCTGCTGCGCGAGTTGGAGGTTGCCCACCGTGATCTCGCCGACCACGCCGCGCGTATCGAGGAATTGACGCTGGCTGCCGAACGCCAGCGCATGGCGCGAGAACTGCACGACACACTGGCGCAGGGCGTCGCCGGGCTGATCTTGCAATTGGAAGCGGCGGACTCACACCTGACGCAGGGGCGCGCCGAACGCGCGCAGAGTATCGTCCAGCAGGCGATGGCTCGCGCCCGCGCCACGCTCGCTGATGCGCGTCGCGCCATTGACGATCTACGCGTTGTCCCGTCCGCCGCCGACCTGGCAGACGCGCTGCGTCACGAAGTCACGCGCTTCACCGAGGCCACCGGCCTCCCCTGTACACTTGATTTGATGCTGCCGGACTCAGTCTCCGGCGATGTGTGCGAGCACATCGTGCAAATTGTGTCCGAAGGATTAACCAACGTCGCCCGTCATGCCCGGGCGCAGCACGTCTGGATCGACGGGAAAGAGGCAGAGGGCTGGCTGGTGATCGAAATTCGTGATGATGGCGTCGGGTTGAATCCGGCAGCCGCCTTGACCCAGGCCGGTCACTATGGCTTGATCGGTATGCGCGAACGTACCCATCTGGCCGGCGGGACATTGGAAATCGCCAGTGTGCCCGGCAACGGAACCCGTCTGACGCTGCGCCTGCCGCTGTCATTCTAAACCTGACAGGCCTTCTGAAACTTGTCAGGTTTGAGGGTTTTTCTGAAGGGGAAAGATGCCTGATCCAATTCGCGTGTTGATAGCGGACGACCACCTGATCGTCCGTGAGGGGCTGCGGCTGATCCTGGAAACTGCCGAGGGGATGGAGCTCGTTGGCGAGGCTGCCGACGGCGCGGAAGCTGTGCGCCTGGCAAGCCAGGTACAGCCGGACGTGGTGTTGATGGATTTGCGTATGCCGGGGATGGATGGGTTAACAGCTATCGAACGCTTGCGCGTCACTCATCCCCATATCGCCGTGGTGATTCTGACCACCTACAACGAGGACGATCTGATGGTGCGCGGACTGAAGGCCGGTGCGCGCGGCTATCTGCTCAAAGACACCAATCGCGAGATGCTGTTTCACGCTATCCGTGCCGCCGCGCGCGGTGAGATGCTGCTCAAGCCGGAGATCGTCGCCAAGGTGCTGGCTCATACCGCTGCACCGCCTGCTCCTGCCCGCCCGCTGGAACTGACCGAGCGTGAGCATGAAATTCTCGAAGCCATCGCGCGGGGCGAGCGCAGTAAAGAGATTGCTGACCATCTGTACATCACCGAGCGCACCGTTAAAGCACACCTGACCAGCATTTACAACAAACTCGGCGTGGATTCGCGGGCTGCCGCCGTCGCCGAAGCAATTCAGCGAGGATGGTTGGTGTCATAGGAGGGGCAATGCGCATTTTCATTGTTGGGGGCCTGCTCCACATCTATCAGGCCTATACGGCGCGCTTCGACAGCGAGCATTTTTTCCGCTTCGGCCAACAGAAACTACTGCTGGCGGACTTCCAGACGCCGGATGTCCAGCGCGAGGAGAACTGGTGGCCAGTAGTGCATATCGCCTATGCGCAACTCTGGATGGCCCGCCATGTCGCCGAAGTGCTGCCCAATCCGTGGGAACGTAACTTGCCGTCCATCAAAGAACGCCGGTGCTCTCCCACGCTGGTACAACGCGACTTCGCCCGTATAATTCGGCAGTTGGGAACACCGGCTCGCCCGCCCCAACCCCGTGGTAATTCACCGGGACGGTGCAAAGGGACACTTTTACCCCCACGACCACGTTGCAAGGTGATCATCAAGGGTAAAAATGCTGCCCCAACCGTCTGATTCAGGCTCGATTGCTCACTTGCAAAGGTTCTGCTTCAACTCGACATCAGTCGAGTTGAATTTACGTTGTCAAAAGTCCAATATGAAGTGCCTGTACCTACCTCAGTTGAGTGGCTATGGCATTGGCAATCCACGAGTACAGAATCCAGCCCCAGATGAAGGCTTCGCCCAACGGAGCGCCCCACGCTGCGCCGTTCAGCTTGAAGATCAGACTGCCAACTGCAAGCAGCGCCAGGCCGGCGGTGTAGGCGATGAGGAACCAGCGTCGCTTCCCGGCGCGAAAGTCGAAAAGCGAGGCCACCGGCACAACCAGCATCAGCATATTGAGGGCCGCCGTCAAAAACGGCGACTGCCTCAGGAATAGTCCCGCGCCCAGGAATCCGACCGCCGCCAGCAGGCAGACGGCCACCCAGTTCGACGCCACAATGTCCTCGTCAGAGAGCGCCAGACGTCCCATGCGGTTGAAACGCAGCAACAAGTTGAACAACGGACGCGCCGTCCACGAAAGAAAAACAAAGAGAATGTAGAGGATATTCAACGGGAGAAAAATCAGGGCGAGGCCCGGATAGATTGTCGTTAGGGCAGATGCAGCGCGATTGAGGAAATACACGCCGAGGATCAATCCCCAGCGCGCGCCCCCGCTCAACCGCGACATCCACAGGAAATAACGCAACATCACCCAATAGATGGGATTGCGCGCTTTGAGCGCTTCAACGATGCCCTCCCGCGCCCACTCTAACTGGGGATTCAAACGCAGCGCCTCGCGGAAGTGTTCGAGCGCCTGCTCGTGCTGCCCGCTGTGCAGCAGCGTCCAGCCCCGGTTCGCGTGGGTCATGGCGTTCTCCGGGTTCAGCGCGAGGATCGCTTCCAAACTCTGTCCGGCCTCGTCCTGCCGTCCCAGCTTCACCAGCGCCATCGCGCGGACATTGTTGCACTGGATATTTTCAGAGTCGAAACGCAAACCGGTCTCTGCCGCGTCCAACGCCTTCTGCCACTCGCGTTGACCCAGGTAGATGTTGCCCATCACGGCGTGGTAGCGCGGCACTTCAGGGATCAGGCGGATGGCGGAACGGATCGCGGAGAGTGCTTCGTCGTACTTACCCATCTCGGTGAGGACGATGGCCCCGGCATAATGCCCGGCGGGGTTGTCAGGCGCAAAACGCACGGCGGCCTGCGCTTCGAGCAGGGCGTCAGTCTCATGCCCCTGGTAGAGCAAGGCGAACGCCAGCAATGTGTGCGCCTCGGCAACGGTTGGATCCTCGGCGAGTGCACGCCGCAAGAGTGCTTCCGCATCCTGGTAGCGCGCGCGTTGCAGCAATAACTCAGCTTGAGCTAAATATGTACTCACGGGCCTCCTAAAAGCTTTCAACGATCAGCCGTCGGCCTTCAGCTTTGATCTCCACACAAACGTCTCAACAACGCGAGGGCTATCATCTCAGCAACAGTGGCGGCATTTTGTGCCTCTGTGCTGATAGCTGAAAGCTAACGGCTGAAAGCTTATCCAAACAGCCCTTTGCGGCCGCCGGAGGCATGGCCCGGCAGTTTGAGGTAAGCGAGGATGTCGTCGTAGAGGCCGCTCTGGTTGGAGTAGATGGCATAGTTGCGCGCCGTGGCAAACCACTCCTGGGTCGTCGGATGAATGGTTTTGATCACGTCAAGCAGGTCGTTGGTCCGCACGGGGGCGATGGCGCCGGTGCGCATCGCCTCGCGCAGTTTGTTTTCGACGGCAACATCGATCACGCCGCGCAAATCCGCGCCGGAGAAGTCCTCGGTCTGCCGCGCCAGTCGCCCGTAGTCGATTTTGTCCGTGGGCTTGCCGGCAAGCAGGATTTGCAAGATGGCAGCCCGCGCTTCCAGATCGGGCGGAGGGACGAAGATAACGCGGTCGAAGCGGCCCGGACGGCGCAGCGCCGCGTCGAGATGCCATGGCGCGTTGGTCGCCGCGAGGATAAGCACGCCCTCGTTGGAGGTGTTCACACCGTCCAATTCCGCCAGGAATTGGTTGATAACTTGCCGCCCGGCGCTGTAGCGCATATCAGAACGGCTCGCCCCCAAGGCATCCACCTCATCGAAGAAGAGCACGCAGGGCGTGTTGGAGCGCGCCAGTTCGAAGATCGCGTGCAGGTTATGCTCGCTCTGGCCCAGATACATATCCAGTACGTCGTGCAGGCCGATGGAGAGGAAGTGCGCGTTGACCTCTCCGGCGGTCGCCCGCGCCAGATGCGTTTTGCCGCAGCCCGGTGGGCCGTACATCAGGATGCCACCGCCGAGCGTTTTGCCATAGGCGCGATAGATTTCCGGATGAGCCAGGGGGTGGATGATCTTCATGCGAATCTCTTCTTTGAGCTTTTCCATCCCCCCCACGTCTTGGAATGTCAACTGCGGGCGCTCGACATCGGACGATGGCGGCGGCGCGGAGGGTTCGCCCGCCGTGACCAGCACACGTTCGTCGTCGGATTGCGGCGCGGCGGTGGCTGCGGGCGCCCGCGTGGTATCCGTGGTCAAGCAGCGCGCCAGATCGTCGTCCGCCAGCGCCGGATCGGCGGCAACGGCCTGCCGGTAGACACGCGCCGCAGTGACCTGTTCGCCAGTTGCCAGATAGGCCCGTGCGGCAAGCAGGAACGCGGGGGCCGGTGGTTGCGGCCCCCGCAGCACTTCTTCCAAAATCACCAGCGCGACATCAACCTTGTCCTGGCGATAATACGCCTCGGCGAGCGCCGTCTTGATGCCGTCATCCTCCGGCGCGAGGTCCAGCGCCCGGCGATAGGATTGGGCGGCTTCGACATAGTCGCCATTTGCCATCAGCAGGTCGCCCAGATGTTGGCGCAGTGGCGCAGAATCAGATGCGGTGGCGGCCATCTGCAAGGCGCGGATCAATTCCTCGTTATAGGTCATGCGATTACTTTTCGATGCGCCACACGCGCAGGTCATCGAGGCACACGGTCACATTGTCATCATCATACGTCGCCCCGCCGATGCCGATGCGTCCGGTAGGGAAGATATCGCTCTCCACTTGCCCAAGCATCACGCCATTGACGAAGACCGTGAAATACCCCCCCACCCGCTCGATGCTCAGGTAGTTCCAGCCGTTGGGTACGATGTTCTTGGATTCCGTCCAACCGATGGGTGGATCCTGCCACTCGTCATCCTGAAGCAGGAAAAGCGCGAAAGTCTGATCCGCCGGCGAGACCTCGAACCAATACAGATTGTCACCATCGGGGCCAAAACCGATCCCGCAGCTTGCATCGGTGTCGGCATCCCGTGTACACGCGACTTCGGCAACAAACTCAGCCGGGCGGAAAGGTTCATACCATTCCCAGGCGGTCAGTTCGGAGCTTTTGATCAGGATGCAATACTGTCCGTCTTCGGGTTTCATATAGTACACGTCATCGGTTTCGGCGATGGCCCCCCAATTGTTCCGGTTGTCGCTAAAGTCATCCTCGAAACGCAGGACGGCATTAGCCGGCAGGTCGGCCTTGCCTACAATGTTCCAGCTATACTCGCCGCTCAGGTCGACGTTGAAGATGCTCTCGACCGTTTCGCCATCGGCATTCTCGGCCTTGATGTCATAAGTACCGACGTCCAGTCCTTCAACCACATAGGAACCGCCGCTCTTGATGGCGACGCCGCCCAGCCAGTCCTTGCCCCACTCATCGCTGTCGGAAGGCGAAACGTACAGAGCCGCAACAAGTTCTTCAGAACCGTTGACCACCTCCAGCGATACCTGCGTGGCTTCTACCGTCCAGGTATTATCGCCCGTGACCTCGGTCTCCCACATGGTTTCGATGGCATTTCCGTTTTCATCTTCGACCTGCAGATCGTAGGTGCCGGCGGGGATGTCGGTGAGCACGTAACTCTCACCGGCCGGGATAACGTCGCCGCCCAACCAGTCATCACCCCAGTCTTCAGAATCGGTCGGCGAAATGTACACATACCAGATATCGGTCCCCGAATTATTGATAATCTCAATGGTAGCCCCTTCTTCCTCGGTCGCCGTGGGGGCCGCTGTATCCGCTGGGGCAGGCGTCTTCGTCGGGGCAGGCGTCGCCGTGGGTCTTGCCGTCGGTTCAGTCGTAGGCGTTTTCGTTGGCTCAGTCTTCGTGGGTGGGACTTCAGTGGGTGCAGGGGTCGTTGTGGTGCGGCCGGCGTTGCATGCCAACGACAACACCATCAAAAATGCAACAATCACCATGATCAAACGCTTCGTTTTCATAACAGTATCCTCTCTTTTTTTAACTTTCGATTTCGGTAGTCTGTATGGCCGATAGGTTTCATCGTCCATCGAGTATCCTCACCATCATAAGCCGTTTTTGCCGTCTGTCAAAAATCCCACGAGGGTACCCCGTGAGAGAATTTTGCATCAGCTTTGGCCGTAACCATTCAGCCACCCTTGCCAGGTGACCAATGGGACTTTGGGAAGGGTGCATCATGGGTTGACATCTCGGCCATAAACGATGATCCTCTCGTCCTCTCCTACAAATAAATCTGTAGCTGGTTTCTTATTTCGATCCCACGAAATCCTGAAGAACTCCTCTGAAAATAGCCCCAGAGCACCCAGAGTTCACAGAGAAAAACATACATTCTTTGTGTCCTGCGTGCCCTTCACGGTGAAAAGTTTTCATTCCACCGCTGGTGAACCGCCCCCTTCATGATGAATTCCCTACGTGTCAAATCAAAAGATAATGCTACCGAAAGGGAACGGTTCTACCAAAAGATAATGCTACTGAAACATGGCCTCCTCCTTTGTTGCGAGAGATGATACCGTAGGGAATAGATCAGGATCGGCCAAAGTCTGGAAGATGTCCTGCACCTGATCGGGTTGAGCATTGGGATAAGCGAAGAGATGTTCCAAACCGGCATAGATAGCACGCCGGAGTTGTAAGGGGTTGATGGCGTCGCGTTGGGCACGCAAGGCTTGAGCGCGCGGCACGTCAAAGTCTGGGGCAGCGCAGAGGCGTTCGAGGGGCGAGCGGGCTTGATCATGGGTGCGTTTGAGGTAGCCGGACTGCCCCTCGTGCGTGGGGGCCCAGGTTTTGTCAATCTGTTTCATCACCGGCTGGATGAAGTTGTAGAACTGATCCATCTGTGCATAGAGGGTATTGAGGTAGCGGGTTTGGGTGACGGTGTCGAAACGGCGGGTGCCAAGGAACTGGCGGACCAGGGTGTCATTTTTCTGTTCGACCAGCCAATTGTCATTAGGTTGGCGGGGACGGCTGCGCGAGAGACGGACTTGCGGATAGTGGGTGCGCAGAAAGGTGAGGAGGTGGGCATTCAAGAACTCACTGCCATTATCGGGATGGATTTGACGCACCGGAAAGGGGAATTGAGGAGCGTGTCGCCCCCGTGATGCACCAGATCGAGTTCGAAGTGGCCGGGTTCGCTCGTGTCACGCGGGATGCGGTAAGCCGGGATAGTTTGCTGATGGCGGTTCGGAGCGGCGGTCCGCTGGCGGCGGCGATATACCAGCGGGAGGGGCGGCAGATGCCGGCGGACAGTTGAAAAGCTGATCTGGGCCAATTGCGCTTTCAGGCCTGGGGGCAGGGCAAGTTCGCCATGCCGCGCCAATAACTCCGCCAAGCTGACCAGATTGGGTTGTAGCCGTTCGGGGCACACGTAGTCACTCGCTTCCCAGATCACCGCCAGCGCGGCATCCACGTCCAGCCCATAGGTCTTCTCCCGTTCGCGCGTACGCGCTTTGCGCTTCAGATCACTGTGCAAGCACCGCAGCAGCGATTGTAGAACCATACCACACTCGGTAACATTTTACGTGATAGAAAGCGCCCTATAGCCGAAGTATTACAGATGGGTTATAATAAGAGCAAGACTCGGGCAAAACTTTTTCAAGGATGGGATAGTGTGCAACAGTTGATCGAAGGCGCGCGCGGATTACAGATTCGGCTGACTCCAGAACACCTGGAAGCCTTGAGCATCTACCAGCAGATGTTGATGGAATCGAGCCGGCATTTCAACCTCACCGCCATCACCGACGATACGGGCATCCAGGTACGGCATTTCCTCGATTCACTCTCCTGCTTCCAGGCGCTCGAAAGCGGCGAACGTTTCAGCGGTAAGTCCATCATTGATGTGGGAAGCGGCGCAGGATTTCCCGGTCTACCGCTCAAGCTGCTCTGTCCGGGGATAAAGTTGACGTTGTTAGAATTGGACTTTTGACAACGTAAACTTGACTTGACTGACGTCGAGTTGAAGCAGAACCTTTACAAGTGAACAATCGAGCCTGAATCAGACGGTTGGGGCGGCTTTTTTACCCTTGATGATCACCTTGCAGCGTGGTCGCGGGGGCAAAGTCGTCCCTTTGCGCCGTCCCGGTGAATTTCCTCGGCGTTGGGGCGGGCAGGCCGGGGTCCCCAACTGAC
>Ga0208196_1000486_pt1 | contig 52316 bp, 45 predicted proteins | sample AD_JPNNA7_MetaG_FD_184443 | JGI IMG/M metagenome (GOLD analysis project Ga0208196, IMG submission 184443) | Active sludge microbial communities of municipal wastewater-treating anaerobic digesters from Japan - AD_JPNNA7_MetaG (SPAdes) (version 2) | ecosystem: Engineered > Bioreactor > Anaerobic...
ATGGCCCCCCCCGTGAAGGGACTAGAAGGGTCCACCGCCACCACTCCCACGGAAGCCCCTTGCTCCTTGAGGCTCATGATCAGCTTGTCCGAGAAGGTGCTTTTCCCCGCCCCAGGGCTCCCGGTGATGCCCACGATGTGGGCCCGCCCCGTGTGGGGATAGATGGCGCGCATGATGCCGTCGGCCGCAGAGGACTCGCTTTCCACCAGCGTGATAAGCCGAGCCATGGCCCGCAAATCGCCCGCCAGGGCTCGCTCCACCGTTCCGCTCATATCCGCTTCGCTCCTTTTTTCAAGGGGCCAAGGGCTGGGCCCCCATGTCAAATCCCACGGGCCAGTAGGGAATCCAGTCCCGCAAGGTCAGGCTCCCCGCATCCACGTAGATCGAAAGCATCGCCTCGCTGGGGTACCCCGAAGGCAGGGCATCCACCGGCAGGGGAACCCGGATCTCCCACGAAGCCCTGGGGGCAGAGGGGAGGGCGTCCAGGCGCTCCGTGGGCATCACCCGTCCTCCGGTCATTCGCACCAGACGGGCCAAGGGCGCCGAGGGAATCTGGGTCGCCAGGGCGTAAACCCTTATGCCATTGTTGAGGGCCATGCTGAAGAGCCGCTCCAGATCCTCCGGCGAGAAGGGAATGGCCGCATCCACCACCAGACAGGAAGGGAGAGTTCCCGTGTCCTTGCACGCCTGACGCAGAGCCGAGAGGAGCATCGACCCGTCTTGAAGCACGGCGACGGACAGATCTTTCGTCTCTTCCGCCCTTCCCGCTCCTCCCAGCAGGAGCACTCCCCGGTCCTCACCGGAGGCTCGGGGGACGATGGTCCCCTCCATCTTGCGTCCCATCCACACCGCCGAAACGAAGCTCCTCCCCCGGGGAAAGAGTGGGCGAGCAGGCTCTCCCACGTAGGCCCGAAGCACGGCCTGGGGGTTTTCTCCCCCCACGCTCCCCGGGGCCGCAAGGCACATCATGGTAGCCATCCCCGCCACGGGGGGATACTCCACGCCGCTCCAGAGGGCGTTTCCCGCCACGTCCCAGATTATTACCCCCTGGGGAGATTCCGAAAGGGCCCAGGCGTCCTTCAGTCCCTCAAGGAGCAGCGATGGTTCTCCTTCGGTCCAGAGATAGAGCTTGCCTTCCTCGGACAAGATCATCAGGGCATTGCTTCGGCTCCACAGCACGTCCCTGGGGGAAGGCACCGAAAGCTCTTTCTCCAGCTGGCGCTTCTGGGTATCCAAGACGTATACTCGATTTCCCCCCCGGTCCGCCACCGCCATCAGGGGGCCCAAAGACGACACCGCCACGGGCTCGAAGGGGTGATGAGGATCCGCTCTCTGGGGATCCCAGCTCCAGTCCTCTCGAAACGAAGGTCCGTCGAAAAAGACCACCCGCCGTCGCCCCCAGTCCGCCACCCCCAGCAGGCCGCTCGCCACGCACTCCCCGTCGGCGGGGATCGCCGAAAGGGTTCCCCGGGGCTCCAGGTCCGAAGAATCCAGGCTCCCTTCCCACACCCCTCCGGAACGGGAAATAACCAAAAACTTTTTTAAATCCATCGGGCACACCGCCACCGGGGCATCGGTGGAAATCCTCCTCATGGAGGGAGACGCCCCGGGGAAAAATTGCGTCAGGGAGTTTCCCAGCTCGTCCGCCACCACTTGGGCCGGTCCCACCATGCGCGCCTTGGCGATCCCCCGGGCGTTCCAGGGCATCGTCAGGGGCAAACGAAAAAAAACCTCCACCGGAGACCTCTGGAACTGAAAACTCGGCGCTCCGATAGGACCCCGAAGAAGGTCTCGGACGGAGTCCCTCTCCTCCCGCAGGGAGGCGCCGATCCTCCGGGGGATCTCCTCTCGCGGGCGCACCTCAAGGTAGTGCTCCACCGCCGCCGTGGCTTCGGCCAAAAAACCCAGGCGGCGTAACACCAAACCCCGAAGGAGGTAGTAGTCCACCAAGTAGGTGTTTCTCGCCAACGCCTGCTCCAGGGCATCCAGGGACTCCCAGTACCTCTGGCGCACCAGGAGGTCGTAAGCGAGGAACAAATATCGTTCCGCCTCCCCTCGTTGGGCCTCCGGGAGCCCCTCTCCCCACGAGACCCCTCCGAGAACTAGTAACATCAGTCCCGCGATCCCCCCTCGCAGGCACGAAGATCTCATGAACGCCACAGCGAAACCCCCGCCAACGAGTAAAAACCCAGGACGAGGGCTCCCGTGAAAAAAAAGCCCACCAGTCCCCGGAGATAAGCCACCCAGGGGGCCCCGCCGGGTAGCGCGCCTCGGTGAACCAACGCCACCAATCGGGCCAGCCCCAGGGCTACTAGGAACGAAAAAAGCGCCGCCAACGCCTGAATGTTTATGTCCGACACGGGGCGACCCTCCTTCCGTCATCGGGGGCTCAACTTTCTTCCCCGGGCCCCTCGAAGGGGCAAAGCGCCCTCCTCGTAAGCATACCCGAAATTGGCACAAAAAAAAGGGGAGAACTCTCCCCTCAGGAAAAAATATGCTTGGAAGGCCTTCATCATCCGATCTGTCTCAGCCGGGCCCCCTCATTTCCTTCGGCGATCTGCCTAAGCACCGCCACGGCCACCTCCAACACCCTCTTACCGTCGCCGATGCCCACCAGGGGCTGGCGACCGTCCTGTACGCAGGAGACAAAGTGCTGTAACTCCAGCTTTAGGGGCTCTCTCTTGGGGAAGATGGGCTGCTCCACCACTTCCATGAGGCTGGTGCCGTTGTCTCGCACGCAGCGGTGGATGGACACGTCCTGGGTCTCGTAGTTCACGTTGATGTACCGGGCGGGCTCCATGATCTCCAGCTGGCGCAACCGCCGCTCGGAAACCCGGCTGACCAGGATGTCCGCCATGGCGCCGTTGGCAAACTGAATCTGGGCCGAAGCGATGTCTTCGTGGTCCGACCGCACCGAACGCCCCATGGCGGCGATATGGACGATCTCCGAATGCACCAGGGACAAGATGATGTCGATGTCGTGCACCATGAGATCCAGCACCACCCCCACATCGCTGATGCGAGGGGAAAAGGGTCCCAGACGCCGAGACTGGAGCACCAATGGTTCATTAACAATATTTGAAACGTACTGGGTGGCGCTGTTGAACCTCTCGATGTGCCCCACCTGAAGAAGGAGGTTTTTCTGGGCCGCCAGCCGTAGCAGGTCCTCCGCCTCGTCCACCCGGGAGGTCACGGGCTTTTCCACCAACACGTGAACTCCCCGCAGGAGAAGGGATCGCGTCACCTCGTAATGCGCGCAGGTGGGAACCACCACGCTCACCGCATCGGGCTTCTCTCGATCGAGAAAGGTGTCCAGATCTCCGTAAAAAGGCACCCGAAGGGACTCCCCCGTGCCCATGGCGCGGTCTTCGTTGATGTCCACCACGCCCACCAGATGGGCCCCCAAGATCTCCGTGTAAACCCGAGCGTGGTGATATCCCAAATGCCCCACACCGATGACTCCGACCCTTATCATGACGATCACACTCCGTCTCCGATTGGGGACTTCTACCGGTTCCTACAGAATGTTATCCCACCAAAATCCCTTTTGTGGACCAGGGGCCACGAGAAAATTGCGAGCCTCGAGGTCTTTCCGACGATAGGAGTAGAAATAATCCGAGGCACAGGCCGTACACCAGGGGGACCGGCACAAGGACTCCCGGGGCACCCCCAGGTCGTCGCATTGCTGACAAAGGATACGGCCGATGTCCACCGTCACAAGTTCCTCCGATAGGGGAGCAAAGGCCTCGGGGAAGAGGGCGTACCCCCGCTTCACCCAGGGATCTTCCCGGGACCGGGGGTAGCAGCAGGGGCCAATTCCCGGCCCCATCCAGACGCAAAGGCCCTCCCGGGCCCGGGGGCCCCGGCGATCCAGGAGGCGCCGGAGGTTCTGGGCCAACACCCCCGCCACGGCCCCTCGAAACCCCGCATGGAGCAACATCACCCAAGGAGTCGGAAAGGTCCCGGCCAAAATCACGGGCCAGCAGTCGGCGAAACGCAGGCTCCCCCACACCCCCGCGACGTCGAGCTCCACGCCATCGGCCTGGGGGCGCTGGGGGAGGGCCCAGATCCTTCGGCCAGAGACCACCGCCACGCCATGGACCTGCCGAGGAGCCACCAGGGGATCTCGGCGCAGGTCGTACCCCAGGGCCCTCCAGTGCGCCTCGGGATCCCCCTTCGCTCTTTCTGCGGCGTCGGAGCGCCCCATGAGGATCGCCACGGGGTCATCGACGCCCTTCAGGTGGTAGCGCACCTCCGCCGGGGAGGCCCCGGAGATCCGGGGAGGCCAGAGCGTCGCCTCGGGAAGGAGCCTCATGGCTCACCTCCCCCTTCGGTCAACAAAGGGCGCAAGATTCCGATCAGATAAAGGCTCCCACAGACCACCACGAGACGTCCCTTTGCCCGCGCCCGGGCCAGGGCCTCTTCCGGAGCCTCCACCGATGACACGTCGCGCCACCCCGCGTGCCGGGCTTGGCATACCAGATCGTCGGGGGCGGCGCTCCTGGCATTTCCCGTCACCCGGGTGCAGATCAGCTCCGATCCCACGGCGAGGAGCTGGCTCAGGGCCCCTTGATAGTCCTTGTCTTTCATGGAAGCGAAGACGATGGTGCGGGGAGCGCGGGGCCCCCAGAGGCGCCCCAGGGTCTTCGTCAGGGCGGCGACGCCGTGGGGGTTGTGGGCCCCGTCCAGCAAGACCGGCGGATCTCCGGGGAAAAGCTCTCCCCTTCCGGGCCATCGGGCAAGGGATAATCCCTTGCGGAGGGCCCCTTCGGTCACGGGGAGAAGGTCTCCGATGAGGTCCAACCCCGCCACGGCCAAGGCGGCGTTGCGGAGCTGATGGGGCCCCAGGAGGGATATTTCAAGCCCTTCCCACCCCCTGGACCTCCCGTAAAGGGAAAAACGCCCTCCGGCGGGAGAAAGGGCTTCCTCCCGGAGGCGCCACTCCGAGGAGAGCACCCGCCCTTCGATCCCTCCCCGGAGAGCGCGCTCCCGAAAGGCCCCTTCCAATTCGGGGGGCTCTCCCGCGAAGATGGCCCTTCCTCCGGGGCGAATCACGGCAAACTTCTCCGCCGCGATGGCCTCCAGCGTAGACCCCAAAAACTCCTCATGGTCCTTGGCGATGGGGGTCACCACGGAAAGGAGCACCCGGGACGCCATGTTGGTGGCGTCCAAGCGTCCCCCCAGTCCCGCCTCCAGCACGACCACATCGGGAGCCTGGGTGCGGAGGAGGCAAAAGGTCACGGCGGTCACCAACTCGAAAAAAGTCGGAGGATTAGCCCGGAGCTCCCGGTCTCGGTCCAGGGCCCCCCAGATCTCCTCCGCCGCCCCTTCCCACTCCTGGGGCGAGAGGGGATTTCCCTCCAGGGTCAGTCGTTGCCCGGGGGATTCCAGGTGGGGGCTGGTGTAGAGCGCCGTGCGGTACCCCTGGGCCCGGAGGATGGAGTCCAAAAAGGCACAGGTCGACCCCTTGCCGTTGGTGCCCACCACGTGCAGGGCGGGCACCGCGCGCTCGGGGTGTCCCAAGAGCCCCAAGAGCCGAGATATCCTCGCCAGCCCGGGACGAATTCCCGGGCTGGCCGCCTTCGTCAGTCGATCTTCCAGGAAATCCCAGGGATTTTCCGCCCCCATGAAGGCCTACCTCAGGCTCTCCAGGTTCTCCGCGATGCGCGCCATTCGAAGCTTGCCGTCTCGCATGCGGTCTCGCTCCTTGCAGACCACCTCTTCCGGGGCCCGGGAGAGAAACTTCTCGTCCCTTAGCTTGGCCTCGCAGAGTTCCACGTCTTTGGCCAATTTGGCCCGCTCTCCCTCCAGGCGCCGGAGCTCCGCTTCGACGTCCAGGAGCGATCCCACTTCCAGATAGGCCGCAAAATCCGGGGCGATGGTCACCAGGGATCGGGCGGGCTTGTCTCCCCTCGGAAGCACCACCAGATGGTCTACCTTGGCCAGAAGACACGCCAGGTCCTTGTGATCTTCCACCACCTGGCGCCTCCCCTCCCCGGGGATCACCACTTGGGCCGAGGGCACGGTCTGAGAGGGGGCGATGCGGGCCTCGGAGCGCAGGTTTCTCAGCGTGCGCACCACTTCCTGGAGCAGACCCATCTCCGGCCCTGATTCTTCGTCGCCGTTCACGGGGTCTTCGGGCCATCTCTCCTGGTCCATGGGGCGGGCCCCGAAGCCGAAGGCTTCCCACAACTCTTCCGTCACGAAGGGGATAAAGGGGTGGAGCAAAAGCAACGTGGTGCGAAAAACCTGGCGGAGGACCTTCTGGGTGGCCCGGCGGCGCCCTTCTCCCTCTTCTCCCCGCAGGGCGGGCTTGGCCATTTCAAGATACCAGTCGCAGAGCTCGGACCAGACGAAATCGTAGAGCCCCCGGGCCGCCTCCGCGTAGAAATACCCCGAAAGGTGGGCCGTGGTCTCCTTCGCCACCTCTCGGCTACGGCGCAAGATCCAACGATCGGGGAGCCGCAAGGGGTCCTCGGGATCCAGGGAACCTTCGGGAGCTCCCTCCAAGTTCATCAGGGCAAAGCGGCTGGCGTTCCAGAGTTTATTCATGAAAAATCTATATGTCTCGATGCGGCTCCGCCCCAGCAAGATGTCCCGCCCCTGCCCCGTGAGGGCCGCCAGGGTAAAGCGCAGGGCGTCGGCACCGAACTCATCGATGATGTCTAAGGGGTCCACCACGTTCCCCTTGGATTTGCTCATCTTCTGGCCCCGTTCGTCTCGGATGAGGGCGTGGATGTAAACCTCCCGGAAAGGAACATCGTCCATGAACTCCAACCCCATCATGATCATGCGGGAGACCCAGAAGAAGATGATGTCGAACCCCGTGACCAAAAGGCTCGTGGGGTAGTACGTGGCCAGATCCGGGGTTTTATCGGGCCACCCCAGCGTGGAGAAGGGCCAGAGGGCACTGCTGAACCAAGTGTCCAGCACATCCTCGTCCTGGGCCAACGTCGAGGCGCCGCAACGCTCACAGGCCGAGGGGTCCTCGCTGGCCACGGTGATGTGACCGCACGCGGCGCAGGTCCAGGCGGGGATGCGATGGCCCCACCAGAGCTGACGGCTGATGCACCAGTCTCGGACGTTTTCCATCCACTGGTAGTAGGTGTGGGTCCATTGCTCGGGGACGAAACGAATGCGTCCCTCCCGCACCGCCTGAACCCCCCGGTCCGCCAGCGGCTTAGTCCGCACAAACCACTGCTCCGACAAGAAGGGCTCCACCACGCTCTTGCATCGGTAGCAGTGCCCCACGGCGTGCTGGTGTTCTTCGGCCTTGAGAAGGAGCCCTTCTCGCCCAAGGGCCTCCACCACCAGCTTCCGAGCCTCGAAACGATCCTTGCCCGCGTAGATTCCTGCAGCTTCGTTCATGATGCCTTCGCCGTCGATGACCTGGATTTGCTCCAGACCGTGGCGCTGCCCCACCAAAAAGTCGTTGGGGTCGTGGGCAGGGGTGATTTTCACGCACCCCGTGCCGAACTCAGGATCGACCATGTTGTCCTCGATGACGGGAACTAGGCGTCCCGTCAGAGGAACCCGCACCCGACGCCCCACGAAGGATCGATTCCGGTCGTCCCGGGGATGCACCGCCACGGCCACGTCTCCCAGGATCGTCTCGGGGCGGGTGGTGGCCACCGTCAGGGCTCCGTCACCCTCCTCGAAGGGATAGGCCACGAAGTAGAGCTTTCCCGCCGTGTCGTCGTGATCCACTTCCAGGTCCGACAGGGCGGTATGGCATCGGGGGCACCAGTTGATGATGTATTTACCCTTGTAAATCAGGTCCTTCTTGTACAGCCGGACGAAGACCTCTCGCACCGCCCGAGAGAGCCCCTCGTCCATGGTAAAACGCTCCCGGCTCCAGTCACACGAGGCGCCCAATTTCTTCAGCTGGCTGATGATGCGGCTTCCGTACTGCTCTTTCCAGGCCCAGACGCGCTCCACGAAGGCCTCGCGCCCCAGGTCTCGGCGGGATGTCCCCTCCGAGGCCAGCTGGCGCTCCACCACGTTCTGGGTGGCGATGCCCGCGTGGTCCGTGCCGGGAAGCCACAGGACGTTGTCGCCGCGCATGCGATGCCAGCGACACACGATGTCTTGCAGCGTGTTATCCAGCGCGTGTCCCAGGTGGAGGGATCCCGTGACGTTCGGGGGGGGAATGACGATGCAAAAGGGTTTTTTCCCTTCTTCGTGGGGATCTGCCCGGAAGAGGTCCTCGGCCATCCACGCCGCATATCGGCGGTCTTCAATGGGTTTTGGGTCGTACGCCTTGCCTATCTCGCCACGCGGATCCATAGTAGTTTTTTCCTCCTCGATTCTCCCATCCCCTCACCGGGGTGATGGGCCACGCCTCGTAAATTCTTCGACCACCGGGACGATCACCAGGGCTCTTCCGAACTCGGCGCCCCAAAAGGCCCCGGAGGGCTCAAGCCCCCGGTCAGGCCCCTTCACCCGCCGCCCCACCCTCCGGGGCCCGGGGACTTCTGGCGAGCACCACGCCCTCTAAAAAGCTCCCCAGCTCCGCCACGCCCTGGCGTTTCGCCGCCCCGGTCACCAAAGGGGGGTAGATCGACACCATGCCCGGGTAGGCGTACCGCCGACAAAGCCCTCCATGGTGCGCCCGGGCAATCTTATCCGCTTTGGTGAAGACCACCTGCCCCGGTAGCGCCAGATCTCTCATCCAACCCTGCATCATGAGGTCGTTTTCGAGGAACCCGTGGCGGAAATCCACGAGCTGGAGCACCAGGCAGAGGGGGCTTCGATCTCGGACGTACTCCTCAATGAGGCGCCCCCAGTGGCGCCGCTCCTCGTGACCCCTTTTCGCGTAACCGTACCCTGGAAGGTCCACCAAGTAGAAGGACAGATCGGTGCGGGCCACCCTGATGCGAAAAAAGTTGATGCTCCTGGTCTTCCCCGGGGCCGAGCTCACGTGCGCCAGCTTGGTGCCTAAAAGGGCGTTGATCAGCGTGGATTTTCCCACGTTGGATCGCCCCGCCACGGCAATTTCCGGCAGCGATGGCGGCGGTATCTGGTCCGGGGTAAAGCAGGTATGCCCCAGAGAAACGTGCCAGTGCCCCATGGCTAGGCGCTCTGCCCGAGGGCCACGGCCACCACCTCGGACAGATGGTGCACGTAGCGCAAGGTGAGGCCCTTTCGTATCCAGGCCGGAAGCTGCTCCACGTCCGCCAGGTTGGCGGCGGGAAGGATGATGTCGAAAATCCCCTGTCGTTTCGCCGCCAGGACCTTTTCCCGGATGCCCCCCACGGGGATCACGTTCCCCCGGAGGGTGATCTCCCCCGTCATGGCCACGTCATGGCGCACCTTCCGGCGCCCCAGGGCGGACAACATGGCCACCGCCAAGGTGATCCCCGCCGAAGGACCGTCCTTGGGGATGGCCCCCTCCGGTACATGGACATGGACATCGGTCTTGTCCCAGGAGACCTTTTCCAGCCCATATTGGGAAGCCCCGGAGCGCAGGTACCCCAGGGCCGTCTGGGCCGATTCCTGCATGATGCTTCCCAGATTTCCCGTAAAAGTCACCGCGCCCTTGCCCTTCATGATCACCGCCTCGATGATCAAGACGTCGCCCCCCGTCTCCGTCCAGGCGAGCCCCACCGCCGCCCCTTCCGAGTCCTCGTCGGGGAGGCGCGTGTCCCGCGCCAGGGGAGCTCCTAAAAACTGCCGGAGAACCCCCTTCGTCACCTGAAGGGGAGAGGAGATTTTTTCTTTTTTCTCCTTGGCTTCCACCAAAAGGCGAGTGGCCTTACGGGCCACCTTGGCGAGCTGACGCTCCAGGTGGCGCACCCCCGCCTCCCGGGTGTAATCCGAGACCACCGTCTGGATGATCCGATCCGGGAGGCGCACGTCGGATTCCTTCAGGCCGTGCTCTTCCAGGACCTTGGGCCAGAGGTGTCTCCGGGCGATGTGGTGCTTTTCTTCGGCCACGTAGCCCGGAATCTGGATCACTTCCATGCGGTCCAACAGGGGGCGCGGGATGGTGTGCGCCACGTTGGCGGTGGTGAGGAATAAGACTTTGCTCAGGTCGAAGGGGACCTCCAGAAAGTGGTCGGAGAAGGTGGCATTTTGTTCCGGATCCAAAACCTCCAAAAGGGCCGCCGCCGGATCGCCCCGGAAATCGGCCCCGATCTTGTCGATTTCGTCCAAAAGCAACACGGGGTTTTTGGTGCCGCAAGATCGGAGTTTCTGGAGAATCCGTCCCGGCAGGGCTCCGATATAGGTCCGGCGATGCCCCCGGATCTCCGCCTCGTCCCGAATTCCCCCCAGGGATATGTTAACGAATTTTCGATTCATCGCCCGGGCCACCGAGCGCCCCAGGGAGGTCTTTCCCACCCCCGGGGGGCCCACGAAGCAGAGCACCTGCCCCTTGATCCGAGACCGGGCGCGCTTTCGCACCGCCAAAAACTCCAGGATGCGTTCTTTAACTTCCTCCAGGCCGTAGTGGTCTTCTTCCAGCACCTGTTTGGCCACGCCGATGTCCAGCCGATCCCGGGATTCATGGGACCAGGGCATGGCCGCCATCCAGTCGATATAGGTTCGCACCACCGTGGCCTCGGCGGACATGGGGGGCATCTTCGCGAAGCGGTCCAGCTCCTTCAAGGCGCGCTTTTCCACATCGGGGGGCATCTGAGCCCCCAGGATCGTCTGCCGGTACTCCTCGACCTCCGACATCCCCTCGCCGTGGCCCAGCTCGTCCTGAATGACCCGGAGTTGCTCCCGCAGGTAATACTCCCGGTGGCTCCGCTCCATTTCCTGGCGCACCCGGTCGTGGATATCGTGCTCCAACTCCAGAATTTCGATCTCTTCCAGCAATATTTTGAGCAAAAGAGCCAGACGATCCTCTTCGCAGAGGACTTCCAGGACGCTCTGCTTTTGAGGGACCTTGATAAGCAGGTGGGATGCCACCAGATCGGCGAATTGCCCCGGGTCTTCCACCGAAAAGACGGACATGGCCACTTCGTTGGGGATCTTGGGATGCAACGCCACATAGCGCTCGAAATGCTCCATGACGCCACGCCGCAGGGCCTCGATTCTCTCAAGGTCTCCAGAGGATTCGAGCACCGGCGACAAAAAGGCTTCGAAGTAGTCCTTCTCCGTGGAGAACGACTCTACCGCCGCCCGCTCCATCCCCTCCACCAGGGCCTTAGTGGTACCATCGGGCACTCGGACCATCTGCAACACTTGGCACAAGGTGCCGATGCGAAAAAGGTCTTCTTCCCTAGGGTCGTCCGTTATCATCTCGCGCTGGGCCAAGACCAAGACCTTGCGCTCTTTGAGCATGGCGTCCTCCAGCGCCTTTAGCGACCGGGGACGCCCTACGAACAGGGGGACGATGATGCCGGGAAAGAGCACGATGTCACGCACGGGCAACACGGGAACCCGGAGCGTCGCCCTATCGCCCATCAGGCAACCTCCTTGCCGTCACCGGAAAAGAGCGCCGGGTGGTCCTTTTCTTCCACAGTACGATCGTTGATCACGATGCGGGAAATGCCCTCTTTGGAGGAGGGGATGGTATACATGAGATCCAGCATCAAGGACTCCATGATGGTGCGGAGCCCCCGGGCCCCGGTGTTACGCTTGAACGCCTGGGCCGAGATGGACCGCAGGGCTTCCGGGGTGAACTCCAGGTCGATGCCCTCCATCTCGAAGACCTTGCGATACTGCCTGACGAGGGCGTTGCGGGGCTCCACCAAAATCCGCACCAGCGCCTCCTCCGAAAGGGGTTCCAGGGCCGCCAGCACGGGCAGGCGCCCCACGAATTCCGGAATAAAGCCGTAGGACACCAGGTCCTCCGGGAGAGTTTCCCGGAGAAGCTGGTAGGTCTCCGTCTTGCCGCTCCCCACTATATCCCCGCCGAAGCCGATGAGTTTGCGGTTCATCCTGCGGGCCACGATGTCCTCTAACCCCGCGAAGGCGCCCCCGCAGACGAAGAGGATATTGGACGTGTTAATTTGAATGAACTCTTGATGAGGGTGTTTGCGGCCTCCCTTGGGGGGCACGTTGGCCACGGTACCCTCCAGGATTCGCAGCAGGGCCTGTTGGACCCCTTCGCCGGAGACGTCCCGGGTGATGGAGGGGGATTCGGACTTTCTTCCTATTTTATCCACTTCATCCAGGTAGATGATCCCCTTCTCGGCGGCCTGGATGTCGTAATCCGCCGCCTGCAACAGGCGCACCAGGATGTTTTCCACGTCCTCCCCCACGTACCCCGCTTCGGTGAGCGTGGTGGCGTCGGCCATGGCAAAGGGCACGTCAAGCTTGCGGGCCAGGCTTTGGGCCAGAAGGGTCTTCCCTGACCCGGTGGGGCCGATGAGGAGCACATTGCTCTTTTGGAGTTCCACGTCCTGGTCGAGCTCTCCGGCGGAGGCGATGCGCTTATAGTGGTTGTAAACCGCCACCGAGAGCACCTTTTTGGCGAGGTCCTGGCCGATGACGTACTGGTCCAGGAACTCCTTCAGCTCCACGGGCTTGAGCATCTCCCGGGTGCGGGAAGCCCCCTCCATCCCCCCACCTTCGGCGCCGTCGCCGCTACTCAAAATTAGATTACAAAGACTGACGCACTCGTTGCAGATGTACACGTTAGAGCCCGCTATGATCCGCTGTACTTCCTTCTGCCCCTTGCCACAAAAGGAGCAGTGGGGACCACGCCGCTTGCCGTCTTTGTTGTCGCCTTCGTACTTAAACATGCCTGACCTCCCCAAGTTCCTAAAAAAAGCCCCTCTCGGTCTGCGGACCGTTTCACCCGGGAAGACCGATGATGACGCAAATCTCCGGGGGGCCCGCGAGGTCACAGAAAAGGGCCGCCCCCATACCCACCCCATTGAAGACTGATATTACTCCAATCTTCAAAGAAAGACAAACGGAGAAGCCCCCGGGCTCCTCCGTTTGTCTCGCGCACGCCCTTCTCCCTACCGCCGGTCTATCACCCGGTCCACCATGCCATACCGAACCGCTTCCTCCGCCGACATGAAGAAGTCTCGGTCGGTATCAGCGGCGACACGTTTCATAGGCTGTCCCGTGTGCTGGACCAGGATCCGGTTAAGGATGTCTTTCAGGCGTAGGATCTCTTTTGCCTGGATTTCGATGTCCACCGCCTGTCCCTGGGATCCCCCCGAGGGCTGGTGGATCATGATCCGGGCGTAGGGAAGGGCAAAGCGCTTCCCCGGAGCCCCCGCCGCCAAGAGGACCGCCGCCATGCTCGCCGCCTGCCCCACACAGATGGTGGACACGGGGCACTTGACGTACTGCATGGTGTCGTAGATGGCCATCCCCGAGGAGATGACTCCCCCGGGGCTATTGATATAAAGTGAAATGTCTTTGTCGGGATCTTCGCTTTCCAGAAAGAGAAGCTGGGCCACCACCAGGTTTGCCACGTGGTCATCAATGCCGTCGCCGAGGAAGACGATACGGTCTTTCAGCAAGCGACTGTATATGTCGTAGGAGCGCTCACCTCTCCCGGTTTGCTCTATGACATAGGGGATAAGCGGCATCAGGCGTTCCCTTCCCCCGAGGCATCGAAGCCGCCGTGCTTGCCCCGATACTCCTCCATAGGCATCTCCCGCACCGCCACCTTGGACACCAAGTGGTCCAGGGTCTTTCTGGTGCGCAGGGCCGCCATGAGCTCTCCCAGGAGGTCCCTGCGCTGGGTGTACTGCTCGTACACCTTCTTGAGCGGCGTACCGGTGCGGAGCGCGACCCTTCGAAACTCCATCTCCAGGTCTTCCTGGGAAACCTCGATCTGGTTCTGGTCCGCCAAAACATCGATCACGAAGCCGTTTCTGGTCAGCGCCTCGCCCCGCTCCCGCAGCCCCTGATCGTAGGCCGCCAAGTCCTTGCCCTGGGCCCTCAGGACCTCTTCCAGGTCTTCCTTGCCCTGGCGACGGAGCTCTTCCAGATCGTCCTGGCGGAGCTGGTTCATGTGCCGCAACACCGATTTCTCCGGCAAAGAGGCCACGGAAGCCTTCGCCACGAGTTGGTCGAAGGCCTCGTTTCGGACCATCATATCGACCCGGGACTGCACCTCCGACTCGAGACGGCGGCGCATGCGACGGCGGAGCTCTTCCACAGTCTTCGCCGCTCCAGAAGTGAGCTGAGGCACGGTCTCGTCGGTGAGCTCGGGGAGGATTTCCTCCTGGATGTCGGTCACCACGAAGTGGTACCGGACGTTTCTCCCCGCATAGCGGGGATTGGCGTCCTCTTCCATGGACACCATCACGTCGACCTCGTCTCCCTTCTCACGGCCCATAAGGACGTCGCGGATCTCCTTCCGCAACTGGGGAGCTCCTAGGGCGATGGGAGAGGTGTTCGTCTCCACTGGATCTTCTTCTCCTTCCACTGTGGCGGTGTATGACACCATCACCGTGTCGCCCTCTCCCGCCGGACGCCCTTCCACCGAAGCCATGGTGGCCCTAACCCGACGGAACTCGTCCATGGCTTTCTCGACGTCATCCTCGGCCACATCGATCAGTGGTTTATCCACCTCAATCTCTTCCAGGGGAGGCAGGGTTACTTCCGGGCGCACCTCCAGGGTGATGTCCACCACGAGGGGCTTTCCCTCTTCCGCCGAGATAAAGTTAAAAGAAGGGCTTTCGATCGGCGCCAGGTCATACTCCTCCGCGAGCTCGTTCACCACGCGGGGCATGAGTTCTTCCAAAGCCTCGTTCACGATGGCTCGAGAACCGAAGTACATATCCAGGGCCCGTCGTGGCACGTGCCCCTTGCGAAACCCCTTCAACTCCACGTTCCTTGACATCTCGCGCACGGCATCGCGCACCGCTCCATCAAACCGCTCCTGCTCTACCTCCACATGCAGGACCACTGTGGTATTTTCCTGAGACACGATTTCCGAACGCACCGTCGTAGCGCCCCTTTCTTAAATTGCCAAGTGGTTTGCCTTACTCACACAAAAAAACCCCGATGGTGAGCCCATCGAGGCACGCTCTCCCTTTTTTCTGCAATCCGAGCCAGAAAACGACGAAAGGTCACGGTCCTCTTCATCTCCTTTTGCATCCTAGCATGGGGAGTCTCAATCGTCAATCGCCCCCCAATCTTGGCTCGTCAGTGACATGGGGGCGTTTTTTCGCCGCCCAGGTCCCCCGGTAAATCATGGTTTGGGGTCTTCCACCAGGGGAGTTTTCCCCCAAGCCACCCATCCCTCCAGGGTAACTAGCACCACCGCCGTGCCTATGAAGGCCGCTCCTCCTAGGGTAGCGGGCGTGGGGATTTCGCCGAGGAGCCACCACCCCCAAAAGATGGCAAAGAGCATCTCCGTCATGGAGAGCAACGACACCACCGCGCTGGGAACGCGCCGGAGCGCCCACATTACCAGACCGTAGGCCCCCAGCGTGGGGATCAGCACCAGGTAGGCCAGCAGGGCCCACCCTTCCCAAGGCAGGGCCCGGAGATGAGAGAGGGTCGACGTGAAGCAGGCCAAGCCCCACATCACCGCCGTCCCCGCCACGTAGGTGTGAAAGTAGGTCCCGAAGGTATCGTCGGCCCCGGGGGCATAGCGTCCATTCAGCAAAAAGACCGCATAGGAAAATCCCGCCACCAGCATGGCCACAGGCCCCCACAGGCCGTACCCGAGAAAGTGGATCTCCCCTGCGGACCACCACACTCCCCCCAGGGCCATCCCCACCGACACGATGCGCAGGGGCGTCAGGGGTTCCTTGCCAAGGACATGGGCCAACACCACCACCCACAGGGGGGCGGTATAAAACAGGACGGTGGCCAACCCCACCGGGATGGTGATCAGGGCATAATTGCTCAAGACGTAAAGTCCCACCACTCCGAAAAGGCCATTTACGGCACGGTAAAGGATCAACGGGCGCGGGCAGCGCAACGACTTCCCCCTAAGGAAGCCTATCCCCCCGAGCAGCAACGCCGCTCCCGTGGCCCTCACCAGAGAGATGTCAAAAGACGTCAATCCGTAAGAGGCTCCCTGGCGCATGATGGGCCCCATGACGCCCCATATGAAGGTACAACAGAGCACCGCCAGCACTCCCCCCATCGCCATCTCCCCAATTCCTCCTGTTATATCGTTTAAGCCAAAAAGTTTATTATAGCAGACAAAAGAAAAAATGTCCTCCCCCTTATGGCCCTTTCTGCAAAAAACTCCCCCATGGTAGAATAATGGATTATGATCGCCTGCCTCTACCACTTTACCAAAAAGCCCTCCGGAGGCAAGACCTTTCGTTTTCCAAAAAGGGCGCGATCGGAGAGGAACCTCCTCCTAAGCGCCGGGGAGGGCTCCGGGGCAACGGCGGAACTTCTTGATGCGTGGAAAAATTCTTCGAGAGAGGAGGGAATATCCATCCCGCCCCCGACCCTTGCGGGGCCAAAAAAGAAAGGAGGGCGTCATGACCCCACACCCTTTCATCCAGCAGGGCTGTGCCCTGGTGACCATGAGTACCGGATTGCGGGCCCAAAGCCTGAAGGAGCTGCGCCAGGGCGTGTCTTTGGCGAGCGACCAGTGCTTGCACTACCACTTCTGGGGCCGTCTACTACGTCCCCAATTCGGCGAGGCGGATTTCGCCAACGACTTTGCCGCCTGGGTGGCGGGCCCTGTGGGGGATCCCGCCACGGCCGAGCGCCTGAATATCCTCAATCCTTCCCATGTCCCCTCATTCGAAGACCTGCGACGAGATATCCTCGACATCCTCGACGATCGTCTATCCCGAGAGGACTTCCTCTCCTGGGCCCGAGCCGATCGGGATTTTTTCTTCACCGACGCCGCCATGATCGTCTTCGACACGGAGCTCCGGGCCCACTCCCCCGCAGAGCTGGCCTCCCTGGTGGAAAACGCCAGCCAGGGGTCGCTATTTTTTCACTTTGTTGACGCCCGGCGGCGCACGCCGGACCACCACGACGACTTTTCCTCCTGGCTCGTCCACGCCTGTGAAGACCCCGAAGATAGCCCTCGTATCAGGGCTCTGAGAGCCCTGGATCCCTTTCTCCTGAGGGTCACCGAGCTCCGTCAGCGCGTGGGAGCAGCCCTGAGAATAGGCGAAGAGGAGGCCCCGGCATGAAAACTCTCCTGGCATCGTATCGGGAAGTGGTGGGATCGGAAGAGATCGCCGTATTGGAACAACTGGCTTCGCGCCTCCAGGGCCGCCGAGTGGTGCACGTGAACTCCACTCGCGAGGGGGGCGGCGTGGCTGAAATATTGCAGCGTCTCATCCCGCTTCAGCAGGAACTGGGGTTGGAGGCCCGATGGGAGACCGTGGACGGCCCCCCGGAATTCTTTCAGGCCACTAAAACTATCCACAACACGTTGCAGGGCGCCAAGGGGAACCTGGCCGCGAGGTACCGAGACGCCTTCGAAGGCGCCGGGCTCCGCAACAGCGAAAAGCTAAAAAATATCCTCGAAGGGGCGGATTTCGTCTTCATCCACGACCCCCAGCCCGCTCCCCTCATCCAACACTGCTCCGATCGCCGGGGGTGCTGGATATGGCGGTGCCACATCGATCTCAGCTCCCCCAGCAGGACGGTGTGGCGTTACCTGCAACCCTGGGTGGCCTCCTACGATGCCAGCATCTTCTCGCTACCAGACTTCGCCCAACCCCTGCCTCACCCGGTCTTTCTCATTCCCCCGTGCATCGACCCCTTAAGCGATAAAAACATCCTTCTCCCCGAGGAGGAGGTCCTTTCGGTGTTCGACCGCTTCGGGCTGGATAGGGCCCTTCCCTTGGTCCTACAGGTCTCGCGCTTCGATCACTTCAAAGACCCCCTGGGAGTGATCGAGGCCTGCCGCATTGTCATGAAGACCGCCCCCATGCAACTCGTCCTCGCCGGAGGAGGGGCCTCGGACGATCCGGAGGGAGAGGCGGTCCTCCAAGAGGTGCGCCGCGCCGCCGAAGGCATACCCCACGTCCACATCCTGGTCCTTCCCTCGGACGCCCATCGCACCATCAACGCCTTGCAGCGAGCCGCCGCCGTGATAGTGCAAAAATCCATAAAAGAGGGCTTCGGCCTCACGGTAACCGAGGCCATGTGGAAGGGCAAGCCCGTCATCGGAGGGAACGTGGGGGGCATCCGGCTCCAGATCATCCAGGGGCAAACGGGCTATCGGGTTCACACCCCGGAGGGGCTCGCCTTCCGCTTACGCCACCTCCTACAGCGCCCCGAGGAGGGCCAGGTCATGGGGAAAAAAGGGAGGGAGTACGCCCTGGAAAACTTCCTTTTGCCCCGCCTCGTGAGGAACGAGCTGGCTATCATGCTGCTCCTACTCCAGGAAACCCCCCATCGACTGGAGGTCACCGTCTAGATGATCTCCGCCGCGCTCTCCGTCGCCGGGGCCCTCCGGGCGAGCCTACTTCGGGCTTCCCGGAGGGTACTGGGACTGGATTTCGACGGAACCTTGGCCCCTTTTCGCCCTCGCCGCATGGAGGTAACCCCCTACCCCGGCGTCGTCCCCATGCTGGAAAAAATCCACGCCCAGGGGGACCTTTTGGCCTTTTTCTCCGGCCGCCCCGTGGCGGAGGTGCGCCATCTTCTGAAGCCCTTGGGAGATCGGTGCCCCATATTCGGATGCCACGGCGGAGAGGAGGGGTGGCCCGGAGAGGAGCCCTTTTTGCTCCCCCTGCCAGAACAAACCCAGGAGGGGTTGGCCGTTGCCGAAGCCATGTTTCGGGAACGGTGGAAGCATAAAGGGTTCACCCTTCCCTGTCCCCTGGAGCGCAAGCATGGGACCTTGGCGCTTCACACGAGGAATTATCGACTGCCAGAACAGGATTTTTCCGTGGAGATCTGGGCCTCGGTGGCTCGGGAGACGGGATTACAGATCCTGCCCTTCGACGGGGGATGGGAGCTGCGTCACAGAGCCTTCAATAAGGGCAAGGCCCTGGAGCGATACCTCGCCTCCTTGCCCCCCCCCGAGCCCCCTTCCGACTTCGTGGCCTATCTGGGGGATGATCTCACCGACGAAGACGCCTTCGCCTTCCTGGCCCGCCGGGGTCTGGGAATCCTAGTGCGATCCCGGTGGCGTCCCACCCAGGCCTCGGCGTGGTGCGTGCCCCCGGAAGAGGTCCTTCAATTTCTTTCTCTGTGGGAGAAATAATTCAAAAAAGGAGAGGTCTAATGACAGAAAATCGTTATGAACGCCTAGTGGTGGTATCGAACCGTCTCCCCGTGGTGCTCCATCGTCAGGAGGACTCGTGGCAGATCAAGGGAGGATCGGGGGGCCTCGTCAGCGCCCTCGGCCCCGTACTTCGAGACCGAGGAGGGGTCTGGATCGGCTGGCCCGGCACCTCTGAGACCATCGGAATCCGGGAAGTACGAAACATCCTAGGCCCCGCCTCCGAGAGCAGCGGCTATCGTCTCTTTCCCGTTTTTCTCTCGCCGGAAGAGGTGGAAAGCTTTTACCAGGGCTTTTCCAATGGCATCATCTGGCCCCTCTTTCACGATCTCCAGGGAAAGTGCGAGTTCCTCCCGGACCATTGGCAGGCCTACCTCCGAGTCAACGAGCTCTTTGCCTCCGCCGTGGCCCGGCACACAACCCCCCGCAACTTGATCTGGATCCACGACTATCATCTGATCCACGTGGCGGAAATGCTATCTCGCCAGGACGTGTCTCGGCGATGCGTCTTTTTCCTCCACATCCCCTTTCCTCCCCTGGATATCTTCGCCAAGCTTCCCTGGCGCATGTCCCTCCTGCGGGCTCTCACCGCCTACGACCTGGTGGCCTTCCAGACCGCCCGGGACCGGAGAAACTTCCTCACCTGTCTTCGGGCCTTTTTCCCCTCGGCCACCGTCCACGGACGGGGCCCCGTCATGACCTCCACGGTGGAAGGGCGATCTTTTTCCGCCGCCGCCATCCCCATCAGTATCGACTACGACGACTTTGACCGCACGGCCCGCAGCGCCCCGGTGAAACGCCAGGCCGCCCTCCTCCGGGAGCAATACCGCATGGAAAAGCTGGCCCTGGGAGTGGATCGCCTGGATTACACCAAGGGCATCCTAGAGCGCCTCATGGCCTTCCAAAGCGCCCTAGAACGGCACCCCGAGCTCCGGGGACGCCTATCCCTCGTCCAGGTGGTGGTGCCCAGCCGAGAGACGGTCAAGGCCTACCGCGACCTCAAGGAGCGCATAGAGCTCCTCGTCAGCGGCATCAACGGAAAGTACACCAAAGACGGATGGATCCCCGTGGTCTATCTCTACCAATCCATGGATCGATCCCAGCTCGTCGCCCACTATCTCGCGGCGGACATGGCCCTGGTGACGCCCCTAAAGGACGGCATGAACCTGGTCTGCAAGGAGTATTGCGCCTCTCATGTGGATCGGCGAGGGGTGCTTATCCTGAGCGAGTTCGCCGGGGCCGCCGCCCAACTCTCCGACACCATCCTCATAAACCCCTACGACACCGAGGGTACGGCGGAGGCCATCTGGAAGGCCTTCGAAATGTCCGAGAAGGAGCAGCGCCGACGCATGGTCTCCCTAAGGAGGCGCATCCAGCGCCAGGACGTGTTCTGGTGGGTGGGCACCTTTCTCCAGGCCGCCGCCGGGGTGGAGCTGGACGACTTCCCCGAGGTGGAGCTGGCCCCCATCCTCCCCCTGCGCCGCCACGAAGGGTCCTGAGACCGGAAAGCCCTCCGCCTGGGGCGCCCCAGTCCCTTGGGGCGTCCCGGCCTCTGGCTAGGCAACGGCCCCTTTATTCTCCCGCCTATACCCCTCCGAAAGAGGGGTTCGCGGGGGGCTTCAGGTTAGTGGACTTTTTCTCTCCGAAAACTTATGATAGCCCTCAAGGTCACGAAAGGAGGATCCACGCCGTGTCGATGACGTCGCTTCGCGAATTTCTCCTCTGCCACGTCCTCTGCCCCTGTTACACCAGTTTTCACCCCGGAGGGCACGGCCCCTGCCCCACGGAAGAGGGGGCCCTGGGACTCCTCTTCCCCGATCCCGAGACCCCCTATTCCGCCCTGGTGGACGTGGGGTGCGGATCGGGGCGGGTGCTGGCGTGGTGGCTCCAGCATGGTTTCGCGGACAAAAACCTCACGGGCATCGAGGTAAACCGGGGGATCGCCGCCTGGACCCGCCGCCGCTTCCGCTCCAGCCCCCAGGTGCGAGTCCTCTCCGGGGACGCAGTGCGGCTGGTCTCCAATCTCCCCCCTGTCCCCACGCTCTTTTACCTTTTTAACCCCTTCGACGCCTCCACCCTGGGGGGCTTTCTTCGGGAAGTGCGCCTTCGTTACGCCCCCCACGGGGCGGAGATCGTGTACTACAACAGCGAGCACGCCTCCGCCTTCCTCGAAGATCCCGCCTGGACCGTGACTCCCCTGGCGCTCCCCGACCCCCACTGGCCCGCCCTGCGGGCCCGCCTGGGCCCGATCCCCCCGTCGTGATCACTCCTCGCCGGGGTAAAGGGGAATCGCCACGGCGCTCCTTTCCGTAAGAAGCTAGAAGACCGCCAAATCCGAGTCCCGGGGGTCACAGAGGAACATATGCCCCGGGGCGTGGGTGATGGCGAAGGGGGGGCGAGACGCCATGAGCGCCGCCTGGGGCGTCACGCCGCAGGCCCAGAAGACCGGTACTTCCCCCTCCCGGATCGGCACCGGATCGCCGAAGTCCGGGCGTTGCACATCGCCGATTCCGATGGCCCCGGGATCCCCCACGTGAACGGGGGCTCCGTGCACCGCCGGAAAGCGCCCCGTGGCCAGCACCGCCCGGGGTACCAGGGAGGCGGGGATGGGACGCATGCTCACCACCATAGGGCCGGAGAGCCTTCCCGCCGGGGCGCAGGGGACGTTGGTGATGTACATGGGCACGTTGCATCCGCACTCGATGTGGCGCACCGGCACCCGGGCCTCCGTCAAGGCTCCCTCGAAACTGAAGGAGCACCCCAGGAGAAAGCCCACGAGATCGTCCCGCCAATACTCCCCGATCTCCCGGGGCTCCGCCACACACTGGCCCTGTTCCCACACTCGATATCGGGGCAGATCGGTGCGCAGATCCCCTCCGGGGGCCATTTTCCGGGGTTCGGGATCTCCGGGCTCCGTCACGTCCAGTACGGGACAGGGCTTGGGATTACGCATCGCGAAGACGAGAAAATCATAGGCCCACTCCCGGGGGAGGATCACCAGATTCGCCTGAACATGCCCCGGAGCCAGCCCCGGCGTGGGGGCGTCCCACTCCCCCCGACGGATGATCTCCCGGATCTCCCTAGGAGAAAGGCCTTGCATATCGGAAAAGCTTTTCATCACCGCACCTCCAGAGCCCTAATCTCCACGCCCGCGCCTTCCAACGCCCGGCGAACCTCCCGTGCCATGGTCACCGCTTCCTTTGTGTCGCCGTGGAGGCACACGGAATGGGGGCGCAGGGAAACAAGGGTGCCGTCGATGGCCTCCACTACCCCTTCGGTGGCCATGCGCACCACCCGAGCCGCCGCCACGGACTCGTCGTGGATCACCGCCCCCGGCTCCCCCCGGGGCACCAGGGTGCCGTCGGCCCGGTACGCCCGGTCGGCGAAGGCCTCCGCCGCGAAGGGAACCCCCACCGTCGCCGCCGCTCCCCCAAAGGCCGAATTAGCCAGCCCCAACAGCATCAGCCCCTCGCCTCCGTCCTTCACCGCCCGGGCGATGGCCTCCGCCAATCGTGGGTCCTTGGCCGCCTGGTTGTAAAGGGCCCCGTGGGGCTTCACATGCCGCAGAGACACCCCGGAGGCCCGGCAGACCGCCGTCAGAGCCCCGATCTGGTAAAGCGTAAAGGCGTACACCTCGTCCGGAGAGCAAGCCATGTTCCGCCGACCGAAGCCCACCAAATCGGGGTACCCCGGATGGGCCCCCACCCCCACGCTCCGCCGGGCGGCGGCCCGCACGGTCTTCAGCATGACCTCGGGATCCCCCGCATGGTAACCGCAGGCCACGTTGGCCGAGCTCACCGAAGCTAGCACCGCCTCGTCGTCCCCCATGGTCCAGGCGCCAAAGCTCTCTCCCAGGTCGCTATTGAGATCCATCATCATCACCGCCACGGCTTCCCCCACCCCCTTCGTCAACTCCGGGCCCTCCACGTCACCGCGTAGGCCCTTTCCCCCACCGTAAGGGTCCATCTTCCCGAAGCATCCCATCCCGCCGGGAATCGGGGCCTCGATCGCCAAGTACTCCGGGCCCGTCGCAGATTTTCCAAGGCATCGCCCTCTTCCTTGGCCCATCGCAGGGCCTCGGCAAAGGTCACCGCCACGAAGCGTACCGTATCGCCCGCCATCCTTTGGGCCAGGACCCCCACGTCGTCGGAACAGATCACGGCAATTTTCGGATAGCCCCCCGTGGTCTGACGATCCGCCAGCATGCAGATGGGGCGCCCGTGCCCCGGAATCTGGATGGCCCCCAGGGGCACGGCATCGGAAACGATGTCCGCCCCTCGAGAATGGGCCACCGGAGGCCCCTCCAACCGATACCCCATGCGGTCCGCCTCGTCGGTGACCCGATAGGCGGAAGAAAAGAAAATTTCCCGCCCCTCGGCGGTGAAGGCATCATCCTGGGGGCCCGGCACCACCCGCAGGGGGCGATCCGCCGACCGGTCGAGATCCAGATCGGGGGGGCAGGAAAAACCCTCCCCCGCGAAGGCGAGGGGGGGGAGGTCGCCGGTCTCCAGCACGTCGCCCGCGCGCAACGCCCGTCCATGAAAGCCCCCCAGGGCTCCTCGAAGAAAGGTGGAGCGACTCCCCATCACCGGAGGCACCGCCACTCCTCCGGCGAAGCAGAGATACCCCCGGCATCCCCCTCCCCGGGGCCCCGCAAAGGATATCTCGTCCCCGGAGCGCACCCGCACCGCCGTCAAAAGCGGCGCCGGAGCCCCGTTTAGGGCAAAGCCCAGGTCGGCCCCCGCCGCCGCCACGATCCCTTCTCCTTCAAGGACGCCGAGGGTGGGCCCCAGGACGGTGATCTCCAGTGCCGCCTCTTCCGGCTCGTTTCCCGCCACGAGGTTTCCTCGCCTGAAGGCGGGTAGATCCATGGCCCCCGCCACGGGAACGCCCTTTCCCTGGTACCCCCAACGCCCCCCGTCCTGCACCGTGGAGAGCAACCCCGGACGCCGCACCTCAAGCCTCATGGTTTCCCTCCCTGTCTCGGACCTCGGGAACGTAGGCCCCTCGGCGCACCTGGTCGGTCACGGCGGCGTACTCCCCCTCATCCACCGCCACAAAGCGCACCCAGAGCCCCGCATCCAGCAGCGTGGGAGGAGTCCTGTCGGGATCGAAGAGCCGTAGGGGCGTCCGGCCGATGAGCCGCCACCCGCCGGGGCTGTCGATGGGATAAATGCCCGTCTGGGCCCCGGCGATCCCAACGCTTCCCGCAGGGATCTTCGTGCGGGGGTTGGCCAGTCGGGGCGTCGCCAGCGTTTCATCCATGCCTCCCAGGTAGGCAAACCCCGGAGTGAACCCCAGCATGTAACAGTAATAATCGCGCCCCGTGTGGCGGGAGACCACTTCACTTTCCGAAAGCCCCGCGTGGCGTGCCACCTCGGGCAGATCGGGGCCCCGCTCTCCCCCATATCCCACGGGGATCACCACACACCGCCCCCCCGTTTCTGCACTACCCTCCAGGCTCGCCGCTCGGCTTGCCAGGAGTTCCGGCAGCCCTTCCCCCACCCGGCGGGGATCAAAGTACACCGCCAGCGATCGATAGGTGGGGACCAGCTCGGTGATCCCCCCCAGGGGTCTCGCCTCTAGATCTCGCCGTAACTGCTGCACCCGGGCATTCACGGCGCGATCGATGGCCGTGCCGAACTCCACCACCACGCATCGATCTCCGGCAAAAAGCACCCGGGGTTTCGTCGGACCGTCCACAGTCCTTCCCCCTTCAAAAAGAATGGAACGGGAGGTTCGCGTCTCCCGTTCCCCATGGTATACCCTCCGAACTACTTTTGGAACATGGTGAAGATAGGGCCCAGGGAAGTGAACCCCATCCAGAGCGTGAAGGCCGCCATGACGTACCCCGCCACGGACATCCACATCGGGTGTTTGTAATCTCCCACGATGTTTTTACGGTGGGCCCCCAACAGGACCGAAATGAGGGCCAGGGGCAGAATGAGTCCATTGATGGCGCCAGCGAAGATAAGCAGGGTCACCGGCCTTCCCACCGTGACAAAGATCGCCGTGGAGACCGCGATGAACCCGATGATCCACCAGCGATGATAGCTCTCGATGGGAGCGGCAAGCGTTCTCAAGAACGAGACGGACGTGTAGGAAGCCCCTACCACCGACGTGATGGCCGCCGCCCACAGGATGACGCCAAAGATTCGATATCCCAGCTCTCCGGCGCCGATGCGGAACGCCGAAGCCGGAGGATTGGCCGCATCCAGAGGAGTCCCCATGACCACCACGCCCAGGATGGCCAAAAAGAGGAGAAAGCGCATGAGCCCCGTGATGCCGATGGCATTCACCGCCCCTCGGCTGATGTCCCCCAGGGCCCGGGGGCCGGTGATCCCTGCGTCGATGATGCGATGGGCCCCCGCAAAAGAAATATACCCCCCCACCGTGCCCCCCACCAACGTCAGGACGATCATCCAATCCACCGTGGAAGGCAGCACCATTTCCTTGAGCGCGGTTCCCACGGGAGGATTGGTGCGAAAGACCATGTAGCACACCATGGCGATCATGACAAACCCGAGGACCTGGGCAAAACGGTCCATGGCCCGTCCCATTTCCTTGCTCAAAAAGAGCACCACCGCCAGCCCCGCCGAGAGGAGCGCCCCGGGAATCAGAGGCACCCCCGCCAAAACGTTGAGCCCCATGGCCGCCCCCGCCACGTTGCCGATGTTGAAAACCAGCCCCCCCAACGACACGGCGAAGGCCAAGAAATATCCCAGCCCGGGGAGCACCTTGTTCGCCAGATCCTGGGCCCGAAGGCCAGAAACCGCCAGGATGCGCCAGATATTGAGCTGCACCACCACGTCAATCAGAATCGACGCCAGAATGGCAAAGGCAAAAGCTCCCTTTAGCTTTTCCGTAAATACCGCCGTCTGGGTGAGAAACCCCGGCCCGATGGCCGACGTCGCCATGAGAAACGCCGCCCCCAAGAGAATCGCCAGCGTCCCCTTCCGATCTTCCGCCGCCCCCAGAGGAGCCCCCGCCGTACCCTTTTCCTCCGCCATGCCGTACACCTCCACACAAGGATGACTGCCTACCCTTGTATATGCAAAAAAGTTGCCGCCGCAGAGCACCCCGGATATTTTTCCGCCCCGTCCTCCTTTCCCTTGCCCGAAAGCCCCGCCGCTTTCGAGGCATCTTCCCTTTCTCCCCAGAGTCCCAAAAAACCGTGCGCTTTCCGCACGGGGGACGTATCAAAACCGCACCCCTACCCCCCGCACCGGAGGCCGTGCCAGGCCACCGTCCGGGGAGAAAGGGCCAGCTCCCGGGCCACCTCCGCCCAGGAGCGTCCTTCGTGCCGGGCTTGCCGAAGAAGGTGCCGCAACGCCGCCACAGAAAGATCCGGGCGCCCTTGGAGCGGCCGGGAGAGAAGGTGCCCCAAAAGCACCGTCCCCCGGGGCGTGACGGCCCAGGTGGAGCGTAGCACCCGGGAGAGCGTGCTCGGATGATAACCCATCTCTCGGTGAAGATCGGCCAACACCAGGGGCTCCGGCGCGGGAAGATCTCCCATGAGGTACGCCCGTTGTCGTTTCGCCAGAAACCTTCCCACCTCCACCCTTCCCCGGTAGCGCTGAGCCAGGGCCCCTAAAACGGCGCGAGCCTCGTGCCAAGCGGCGTGATCGTAGCCGCTCTCCCCTGGGGAGCGACCCTTTGCCTCCAGCGCCAGCCGAGGCAGGTTTTCTTCCGCCAGATGGACGGAAAGCTCCTTCCCCGGGCCTAAAGGGCGGAAAAAGAGCTCCGGCCGTACCATCACCGTCTTGCGAAAAGCGTACCCCGGATGGGGATCCAAGGCCTGGAGCTCTTTCAACGCCCGTTGAAGGCGCTCCGAAGGCCATTCTAAACGGCGCGCCAGGGTGTGCTGGTCTCCCCGTACCAGGTCCTCTCGACCCTCCCGTAGGATACGCCCCCCATCTCCCTCCTCACCAAGCTTCCGGCGAAGCTGAATCAGCAGGCACTCCGTCAAGTCTCGCGCAAAAAGCCCCGGAGGGTCCGCCCACTCCTGCAACGCCGCCAGAGCCCGGGGGGCTTCCTCCGGCGAAAGGCCGAGATGAACCCCCCAGGGCACCAGGGGCACGTTGAGATATCCCCGGGGGTCTAGGGTCTCCCCCAGCTGGGATGAGTCGAAATCAAAACCATCTAGGGGATCCTCGGCGAGTTGCCTACGCAAGTGGTCGTCCAGCGAAAGAAGATCTTCCGGGATCCTCTCCTCATCGTTCTCTTCGCTCTCCGAGGAGTCTCCCATCTCGCCCCCGGGGGGGATCACTCTCACCAGAGGGTTAGAAGCCAGCAAGTCTTCTAGATCCCGGGTGAGCCCTTCCAGCGGAGAGGAAGCCAGGGCTATACGGGGCAAAAGGAGAGGCAGGGGCAGCAGGGCCGTCGTCAGCCGGGGACCCTGGAGAAGCGAAGGCCTATTCGAGGGCATGGCGCTGGAGGCGACGCAACAGGGCGAATCGAGATATTCCCAGCGCGGAGGCCGCCCGGGTGCGATTGCCCCCCGCCTCCTCCAACGCTTCCCGCAAGAGGCGGCGCTCGTAGTCGTCGAGCCGCTGGACCAGTCCCCCTTCGCGGATCCCCTCAAGGCACTCCTGGGGAAGGGGCTCCAACATCTCCTCCGGCAAATCCCCGAGACGCACCAACCCATCTTCTCTATCCCTAAGGATATAGAGCCGCTCCACCAGGTTTCGAAGCTCCCGGACGTTCCCCGGCCAGGCGTAGTGCCGTAGGGCCTCTTCCACCTCTGGAGTGACCTGGAGGCAAGGTCGATTAAGTTTCAGGGCGAACTCCTTCAAAAACGACTCCAGAAGTTCCCTCACATCCCCTTCTCGGTCCCGTAGCGGAGGAATCACCAGCGGTAGCATGGCGATTCGAAAATACAAATCCCGCCGAAACGTTCCATCGGCCACTCGGCGCTCTAGATCCACGCAAGTGGCCGCCATAACCTGTAGCGACAGACGGATCTCCTTCGTGGATCCCAAGGGGCGCAGGGTACGCGTTTCCAGGAAGCGCAACATCTTCCCCTGCAGTACCAGAGGCATGTCGCCGATCTCATCCAAAAACAAAGTCCCCTGCGCTGCGGTCTCCGCCAGCCCCTCTTTGTCCTGCCCGGCCCCGGTATAGGCCCCCCGGCGGTACCCGAAAAGCTCGGACTCCAGCAACGCCTCGGGCACCGCCGCGCAGTTCAGGGCCACGAAATCCCCCCGAGCCCCCGAAGCAGCGTGCAACATCCGCGCCACCACTTCCTTCCCCACACCACTTTCCCCTATGAGAAGCACGTTCAGATCCCGAAAAGGGGCCACCTTGGCCACAAAGGCCCGGACCCTCTCCATGGCAGCGGAACTCCCCACCAGCGGAAGGGACTCCCCCCGAAGACGGGCCACCCGCCGGGAAAGCTCCAGGGACTCCACCGCCCGGGAAACCATGTTGCGGGCCGCCTCCAGAGGAAAGGGTTTGTCCAGATAATTCCACGCCCCCTCCCGGATGGCGCGCACCACCAGGGACGAATCTCCAAAGGCGGTCATCACCACCACCCGCGCCTCCGGGGCCTCCCGGAGCAGATGGGGCAGGGCGGCCAACCCATCTCCGTCCGGAAGCCGAATGTCCAAGAGCACCACATCCGGCCGTTCCTGGGCCAAGGCGCCGCGCACCTCCCCCAGACGGTCCAGCACCCGCACCGCGTACCCGTCGCGCTCAAAGGCCCGGGCGAGTCCCTGGGAAAGCCCCGCCTCATCCTCCACAATCCACATGCGCATCATGGGGCGTCTCCTTCTCTCTCGGGCAACGTGACGGTGAAAATTGTCCGCCCCGGAGATGAAACCACATCCACCGCTCCACCGTGGAGCTCGGCGATGCGGTGCACCAACGCCAATCCCAACCCAGTACCCTCGGGGCGGGTCGTAAAAAAAGGATCAAAAAGTCTGGGCAGGAGCTCCGAAGCTATACCCTCCCCGGAATCCTCCACGCTCAAAAACAGCGCCGCTCGGCGCACCCCCCCCGGCCCATCGTCTTCTCCGTAGCGCGTCCCCACATGGAGCTCTCCGCCCCGAGGCATGGCATCCAGGGCATTGAGCACCAGATTCAAAAGCATCTGCCTCAACTGAGCCGCATCTCCTGGCACTGGTCTTGCCCCGTCGAAGCCCGTCTCTCGCCAAGAAACCCCCTGCCGCGACATGCGATCTCGCACCATCTGGTGGCACCAGGACACCACCTCTCCCAGGTCCACCGGTCCTCCTATGGGGGGGCGGGGGCGGGAAAAGGCCAAAAGTTGAGACACGATCTGGTTTAATCGATCCACTTCATCGCCAAGAACGCGTAGCGAGGGTTGTCCCGCCGGGAGCACGTCTACCTCCAATAGATCAAGGTGAATGCGAAGGGACGCCAGAGGATTCCGTACTTCGTGGGCCACCCCTGCCACCACCTGACCCAGCGCAGCGAGTCGCTCCATGCGTCCCACCTGTCGCTCCACCCGTTGCCACTGCTGGAGGCGGTCCACCATATGACGAAAGGCCTCGTGGAGCGTGGCGATCTCATACGTCCCCGACGCCCCCTCCGGCCCCAGGTCGGGCCACCGGCCCGATCCCATATCACGACAGGCCCATGCCAGGCGCCGCAGGGGTCGCACGATGGCGTACGCCCAAAAAATCGATATCTCCAACACGAGCAACAGCGTCACCAGCGCCACCACCAGAAGGGGTCGATTGCTCTCCAACAACTCCTCCCACAGGACTTCGTCGTTAGGGAACGCCGCCCACATCTCCCCATCCCGGGAGCGCAAGATCTCTCCCCCCGATCTCCCCGCCGTTCCCGGAAAAACCCTCCATGCCGGTCGGAGCATGGCCACCACTATTTCCGCTTGGGGGCGATCCAATGCCTCTAGGACCGATCGTACCGTATATAGCCATCTCCGGTTCTCCTCCCACCTAAGGGCAAATCCCTGGCCAATCGACACCGCCAGCGTGACCGCCGTGAGCAAAAGCACTCCCGCCACCACCAAAGCCTTTATCTGGCTTTCCATGTGTCGCGGCCGCCCCATGTCAGGCCTCCTCCCCCTTCCGAGAAAACCACCGCCACGACAGACGTTCCAGCAAGAGCGAAGGCAACAGGGATCCCTCGGGCGGTAGGTGCAACCCGAAGACCAACACTCCGTGGAGCACGAGAGAAAGCCCCATGGCCTCGAAAAGCCCCTGGCGACGCCCGGAAAGGGGCCAAAAGAGGGGAAGAAAAAAGCAAAGCGCCACCACGGTCCAGCTGAAGCGCCCCACAGTGAGGATGTCTGGAAACGGCAACAGACTTCCTCCCAGCGCCAAAGTGGCGATGACCGTCACCGCCAGACGGTTGCGGAACAGGAAGATGTCCTCCGGCAGCGTAGTTCTCCATCGGTCCATCAGATCATAACAAAAAGACGAGGCCGCCAACAGCAGCTGAGAATTCGCCGTGCTCACCGCTGCGGCGATGAGGGCCACCAAAAAGAGCGACGCAGGGGCAGGGGGCAACACCATGCTCACCATGTGGAGAAAGGCCGCCTCTCCTCCCTGACGAAGCACCGGGGCCGCCACCAGTCGCCCCGTCGCCGCAAAGGCCGTAAGTCCCAGATAGATCACCCCGAGAAAAAAGGGCACGATGGCCAGCATCCCCAGGGCCACCCGAGGAGAGCGGGCGGAGAGGATCCGCACGGCGTACTGAGGATTTGCCGCCACTCCCAGCCCCCATCCGAGCGTCATGGCCGCCATACCCCCTAGCACTTCCCACGGCGCGGCGGGATTCAAAAGCTCTGGGGCCTCCGTCGCCAAGCGTCGGACCAGGACCTCCACGCCGCCCACGCGACCCACGGCCACCACCGCTGCCACCGTCACTCCCACGACGATGAGCCAGAAATTCAGCACATCGCTGCGAATCACCGAAGGCATGCCCCCGAAGGTCGTGTAGAGCACAAAAAGATAGACCAGGGCGGAGGCCCCCACGGCGTAACGAATGCCCAGCAGATGGGACACCGCCCCTCCGAAGGATCGAAACTGGATGAGAATATACAGAACATAAGCCAACAGAAGCGCCGCCGCCGTCAAACGACGGAGCCGAGGATCGTCGAAGGTCTTCCCGATCCACTCCGGCAGAGAAAGGGCCCGGGATCGGCGTAACACCGCCACGATCCACGGCAAGGGCAAAAGCCCCAGAAGCCAGCCATTCACCGCCCCTCCAAAGGCCACCATGCCATCCCAGAAGAAAGATTCCGGATAACCCAGCAGAGACGCCGCGCTCATCCACGTGGCGCCAAAAGTGGCCACAGAGGCCCAGAGCCCCGCCCCTCGCCCCGCCAGATAAAAACGACGGCGGTTCTCATTCCAGACAAAGCCGGGGCCGGTAAGCAGGATCACCGCCAGCGTATAAGCCCCAAAGACCCCTAAAGGAGCTAAAAGGCCCAAGAGCTTCATGGATGATGACGCCCTCCCAAAGGCTCCCGCATCGCCTCCGCCGGAACAACCATTGGCACGACAAAGGCCAAGGCTCGCTCCGGGGCCTCGGCCAGTTTTTCTAAAAGAACGCCTTTTATCTCTCTCCCTGGAAGCTCGGCGGCGGGGAATTCCATCGGACCAGACCCTCCCCCGGGGCCTGCGACGATGCTTAGATGGGACGGGCTCCGCCTTCCGGTATCGTTTCTCACGGGTTATCCCCTCTTTCCTGAAAAGGTCTGCCGCCACCCCACCTCCTGAAAGAGGGATACATCATGGTGATCGTTTTTTCAAGGTGTCCTGGAGAACAACGGTAAACTTCCCCGGCATTCTACCCATGAAAAAAGGGGGAGGCTTTTATCCTCCCCCCACGAGCGGGAAAATCGCCACGGTGTCTTCCTCCCGCAGCGGCGTCGCCGCGCCGCCGGAATGGGCTATGTGGCGACCGTTCACCAGGACGATGAGCTCGCTCGACAGCTCCCCTTCGGGAAGCGCTTCGGTACGAAAGCGCTCCCCGTAGCGCGTGGCCAGTGCTTCAAAAAGGGATATAATCGTCGCCGCGCCCTCCACGGCGGTTTCCTTCTCGCCCGTCATATCCCTGACAAATCCAAAAAACAGCACCTTCACAGCGGCCCCACCCCCTCGGGAAACGTGTCCCGCCCCGGGCCATCCCCGCCCGGGGCGGGCTTCGCCTTCCAAGCCCCTGGAGTTACCCCTCACCGGAGGGCATCATTTCCGCTATATGCCGAGGGACCTCAGTTTTTCCGGCGTGGGCACACCCTTTTCATCCCAGCCCCGCAGCCGGTAGTACTCCGGCACCATCTCCGCGACCCGGCTCGTTTTGCCCTTCATGGGGCCCGAGGGGATGGGCTCTTCTCGCAGGCGGGAGGGCAGCGTATCTTCGGCGGCGGTGAGCCCCTCCCGCAGGTTAAAGAGACGCTCCAGGGTCCATATCCGGTCGCCGCAGGTCATGACTTCGTCGGCGGTGTAGTCAAAGCCGGTGGCGGCCCTCAGATAACCTGCGTAGTCCTCGGCCCCCAGGGCGAAGGAGGTGAAAAGGCAGAGTCCCGCCGAATCAATGGCCGCCGACAGGTCGTGGAAGATCTTCGCCCACTGTGGCTTGGCGCCGATATCTTCGGGGTCGAGCTTATCCGGTATCCCCAGCACCTCGGGAGATATGAGATAGCCCCGCACGTGGCACCCCCCCCGATTAGAAACCGCATAGGTGAGGCCAATTCCCTGAATCGCCCGGCCATCATAGGCGGGCATTTCCTGCTTCTTGACGCTCATGGAGAACTCGGGATGACCGTAGGCTTCACAGAGACGATAGGATCCCAGGGCGAGCCTCTTGCCCAGAGGGGTCTCTCCCTTACCCATCATGGTGACCCAATGCACCATGGCATCCCCGTCTCCGAAGAGGGGTTTCGGGCCGCCTCCGAGGTCTCCGTCGGGGATAAAGCCCTTTTCGTACAGCTCCATGGCCGCCGCCACGGTGACTCCGGCGCCGATGGTGTCGATCCCCAGCTCGTTGCAGACCACGTTGGCGCGCAATATGGGCTCGAGGTCCTCGACGCCGCAACAGCTGCCAAAGGCCCAGATGCTCTCGTATTCGGGGCCTTCGCCCTTTTTGCCATCCACTTCGGTGACGCGGCCGCAGCCGATGGGGCAACCGAAACAGGCGGAGTTTTTCTTGAGATACTTATCGGCCAGCGTCTCTCCCGACTGGGAATCGGCCTTTTCCATGTAGGCATCCTGCCAGTTGCGATAGGGATATCCCCCGGTCTGGTTGATGATGTTGACAAGCACCGCCGTGCCGTAGGCCGGGAGCCCCTTGCCGGTGACGCCATTCTCCTTTAGCTTGTGAACACCATCGCGGAGGGCGTCGCGGAGGGCATTAACGTCGTGCATGTAAGGCATGCCCGTGCCGCGCACCACCACGGCCTTGAGATTTTTCGAACCCATGACGGCCCCCACACCGCTCCGTCCCGCCGCCCGATCCTTATCGTTCATGATCGCCGCCAGGAGTGAAAGCTTTTCCCCCGCCGGGCCGATACAGGCCACCCGGGCCTTGTCGTCGCCGACCTCGGCAAGCAGCATGTCGGTGGTCTCATGCCCGTCTTTGCCCCACACCTTGCTCGCGTCGCGGAGCTCCACTTTCCCATCTTTTATCCAGAGATAGGTGGGGGCGTCAGCCTTGCCTTCGAGGACAAGGGCAAAGATCCCCGCCTTGGCCAGCTCCGCCCCCCAAAACCCCCCGGAGTTGCTGCTGGCGATATACCCCGTGAGGGGGCTCTTGGTGACCACCATGTATCTCCCGCTCGCAGGCGAGCTCGTACCGGTAAGGGGGCCGCAGGCAAAGATGAGCTTGTTCTGCGGCGAAAGGGGGTCGGTGCCCTTGGGAACCTCGTCATAGACCATCTTCGTGGCGTAACCCCGACCGCCGATGTAGTCCCGAAGCTGATTTTCGTCTACGTCTTCCCGGGTAACGCTCTTTTTCGCCAGATCAATGCGCAGGATGTCACCGAACTTTCCCATGGTCTTTGTGCCTCCTTTTTTTGTTTTGGTATATCCGTCCGGGCAGCCCCCCCAGGACAGGGGGATAAAACAGCGCTTCCGTGATTAGGCTTCGACATCGCACCCCCTCACTTCCGAGATGGATCACGATGGGCCCATCTCTCAAAGATCCCCCGCAGGCCGAGGGTCCCCCCGGCGAAACCGTCGGGCAAACCCTCCGCCAGCGGCCCAAGGCAAGGACGTGGAACGCCCCCCAACCCCACACCGCCGCAAAATCCGCACCCTCCGACAGGCCGCGCCGACCTGCCCCCAAAAAATACGCGAAGGGAGACCCCCTGGGGTCTCCCTTCTTCGCAAACGCGGCAGGCGAAAGGATCGCTCCTCCCACCCATTGCCCGGCTCCCCTACAAGAGGCAAACCGGGTCGAAGGTTCGTATGGGCGATATGAACTCCGGGGCAAAGGGTCCCGAAGTTTTCCATCTACCCCGGTAATATACACTCCTTTCGCCCTTTTGTATACCCCTAACGCCTTCCGCCGTCGACAAATAACAAAAAAACCGTCTCGTCGGGCGAAAAATCGCCCGGAACAAGCCTCGCAAATCACCGAAAGGAGGAAAGGTGCTCCGCGCAAAGCCAAGCCCTGTGGGCCGGATCGTCGTCCTCCGGAGATCCCGAGGCCCTCCGGGGGCCCCAAGGATTCAAAGGCTTCGCCGGCGGGAACGTCTTTTCAAGAGCACCAGGGCCGCTCCCGCCGGAGCCACCATCAGCACGACAAAAAGTAGGGCCTGCACCGTCAGAAAGGTCAAGTCCGGCGACTCCGTTCCACTATCCACACCCCCAAGAGGGCCAAGGCCCCTCCGCCGATGGCCAGAGGAAGGGGCCTTTCCCCGATCCACAGCCAAGAGATCAAAAGCGCCAAGGGTCCTATGGCATAAAACGTGGCCGTGGCGTGGGCGGGCTTGAGTCGGACCAGCACCAGGGACCAGCACAGATAGGCCAACGCCGCAGGGAAAAGGCCAAGATAGATCGTCACCGCCGTGGCTTCCCAAGGGGCCTTGGCGATGGCATCGAAAAGCCCCCCTCCGAAGGGCAGCATGAACGCGGTCCCCGTCCACATGAGATAGGTCCCCGTCTTCAGGGGGCCATACTTTTTCAGCATCCCCCCCTGGAGGACAAAGGCCAGGCTCTCTGAGACCACCGACAGCAAGACCCACAGGGCTCCCACGGAAAAGCCCCCCAATCCCCCCTCGCTTAGGGCAATGAGCCCCGCCCCGAGGAAGCTCACCCCCAGGCCGATCCATCCTCCTCGGGAAAAGGGGTTTCCCAGGATCGCCGCCGCCAGAAGGGCGGTGCAGACCGGCGCCGTGCTCATCAATAGACTGGCGGCCCCCGCCGAAATGGTCATCTCTCCCAAGTTCAGAGGGATGTGATAAAGGGTGATGGCAAGGCACCCCAACCCCGCCAATTTCGGCACATCTCGCATCTCCGGTAGGGGCATGCGCACCGCCAGGGCGTAGAGGATCAACGCCCCCGATGCCACCAGGAAGCGAAACAGAGCCAGGTGGGTGGGGGAAAACCCCGATAGGCCGATGCGGATGGCGGGAAAGGCCGAAGACCAGGTAAAGAGCATGAAAGTCAAAGCCCCCCACAGCAACCTGTCACCCCTTTCGGAAGATTTCGCCGCCGAAGCGTCCTGGGGCGTTACCATCGCGTCCACCACGAAGCCACAAAGGGAATCACCAAAAGGACGAAGATGAGGCGCACCATCTGAAAGAGCAGGGAAATGGGGCTATCGCTCCCCATGGAAGCCCCCGCCACGGCCAGACCGGTGAGCCCTCCGGGGGGCGTGGAAAAGAGCGCCGTCATGGGGTCCAGATGACAAACTTTTTCCAGCACCTTGGCCAACACCAGACTCGCCGCCGTGAGCACCGCAGCGGAAAGCACCGCCACAGGCAACAGACGAGGAAAGGCCCGCCACGCCGAGAGATCCGCCGAGCAGACCATGGCGTAGGCCACCAGCACCTGCCCCACCACGGTCACCGCCTCCCCTCCGGGAAGAAGGTCAAGCCCCGTGGCCCCCTTGGCCAGAAGCCCCCCCACAAAGCCCCCCACAAGATACCCCGCAGGAACGCCCAAGGCGTTTCCCCCCACGCCGCCCCCCAGCACCGCCAACGCCACCAAACCCTGCTGAACGTTCAACAAACATCCCCACCTTCCTCACTTCGTACCGAGACATGCCTCTAAGAGGAAGCATATCGTTTTTGGAGAAAAAAACAAAAGCCGCCCCCGTTTTTCGGGAAACGGCCAATTTTTTCGACGCGGTGCTCCCCTCCGGGGCCATGGAAGACCCACAACACCCCGCAGGACCTCGTGACGTCGGGCCTTACCGCCCCATCCCCGCCCGCAGCAACCGCTCCGCCAGCATCAACGCATCGACGGACCAGTAGCAGTCCGGGCGGGGATGGAGAACTCCCCGCACCCCCGCCGCAGGGCGACAGGAGAAAAGACGCTTCTGCCAGCGTTGGGGTACCCCGTCCCGGCCAAAGACCGCCCCGAGCAGCGCTCCGCAGATGGCGGCGTTGGTGTCGGCGTCGCCGCCCCGCATGACGGTGTCTTCCAGAGCTTCTTCCAGAGAGGAGGAATGGCGCAGATGCCACAGGGCGTTCTGCAGGGCCACGAGCACCCATCCGGCATGAACGGTCTCGACGGGACGCTCTCTCCGGGCGATCCGGGGAAAGAGCTGGCGGATCGCCGGGTCGAGCTCCCCCTCCTCCGCCCAGCGGGCCATGTGGTCAAAGAGCCCTTCGCCGCTTCCCCCGTTCCGAATGGCGTGGGCCACGGCACGGGCAAAAAGGGCGCTCGCCTGGGAACAAATGGGATGAATATGGGTGAGGACCGCATCCTGCGCCGCCCAGAACGCCACGTCCTCCGGCGAACAAAAGGCACCGAAGATCCCCAGGGGACTTATGCGCATGAGGGCGCCGTTGGCCTGGCTGTCGGGTTGGGGCTCCCCCAGGAGGGCCTGACGGGTGGTATGTCCCACGTCGAAGGGATCCGAAGCAAGCCAGGCGCGATAGGCCTGGGCCACGTGATCGACCCGAAAACTCCCGTCGGCCACCAGGGTGCGGGCCAGAGCCAGAGCCATTTCCGAGTCGTCGGTGGGTTGCCCCGCGATGGTTCCCCAGGGGCCCCCACCGACGAGGTCTCGCACGCCTCCGGGATGGAGGCGACGGATATCTTCCGGAGATTCAAACTCCACCAGGCTGCCCAGGGCATCTCCCGCCAACTGCCCCAGCAGGCACCCCTGGGCCCGGGCGAGAACATGGGGATCCAGAGCTTCCCTGCTCCGCAGAGGACGACAGAGGGCCGACGGACTCCCATCACTTTTGGGATATGTCACACGGGACCAGTCCTTCGACCGAAGATGCTCCACCAGCCCCCGGGGCCCCCCGAGCAAAAGGCTCTGGCCTGGAAACTCCCCCCGGCGGTCGTAGCGCAGGGGAGTGCCGGAGACCCCGTAGAGATCACCGCCGGCGGCCAGCAAAATGGCGTGCCCCCCCGCCACATCCCAGGACACGGGACCCATCAGCGCAAACCCCACGTCACCCTCATCCACCGCCGCCAAGGCCAGACGGTAGGCGATGCTGGGCATGACGCGAAAGCGCAGAGGGTGGGCGCACTGCAAATTTGCCACGGGGTTCTTCTCTCCTCCGGGGGCGACAATGACCAGGGCCTCGTCGGAAGGAATTTCGCGCCACAGACGTTCCACTCGGACACCGTTTCGGAAGACGAACCCCCCTTCCACCACGCCCACGATCAGATCCCCCCGGTCGTCGGGGTGGTTATAGGCATAGACCACCCCCAGGACGGGAATCCCCTCCGCTACCAGGGCCACGGAGACCGCTGGCCCCCGAAAGCCCTGAAGAAACTCCCGGGTGCCGTCGTTCGGATCCACCACCCAGACGCGCCCGGAGGTTCCGGGGCGTATCCGGACTCCCGTCTCCTCTCCCAGCCACCCATCCTCGGGGAAGTTCTCCGCGATGAAATCATGGATTCCCCACTCCACCTCTTCATCGATCTCCGCGTGGCCCCCACTGCCCCGGGGCCCCCCGGGACGATCCGCCTCTTCGCGCAACAAGGCCCCCGCCCAGCACGCGGCCCGGAGAGCTCCGTCAACTTCCCGTCGCCACCTTGCGGGTAATTGTCCTTCGAGAAGAAAGGGACAACTTTGATCCTGCACCGACATTTTATCGCGCCTCCTGTCCGAGGAATGGCTCCCGAAAAATCGCCACGGAAAACGAAGAACCGCCGCGACAACGCGACGTCAAACCCCTCGCTTGTTATCCAGCAAATTTTAATATTTTCTCGAAAAAAAAGAAAGGCCGTCACCCCTTCTTGAGTGACAGCCCATCACCTACCATCTTTCACACGCCGCACCCCTTCGGGGCGTTTGGTCGCCTGGTGCGAGAGGGGGGACTCGAACCCCCACGCCGAGGCATAAGATCCTAAGTCTTACGTGTCTACCAATTCCACCACTCTCGCGCACCGCGAAACAAAAAATGGTGGATCGTATAGGAATCGAACCTATAACCCCCTGATTAAGAGTCAGGTGCTCTGCCTATTGAGCTAACGATCCACGCGCTCGCGCTTTCCTATTTGGCTGTGGGGAAAACAAAAAAAATGGTGGATCGTATAGGAATCGAACCTATAACCCCCTGATTAAGAGTCAGGTGCTCTGCCTATTGAGCTAACGATCCACGCGTTCCCTTGCTGGCGCGCCCGGCAGGATTTGAACCCGCGACGAACGGATCCGAAGTCCGACGCTCTGTCCACTGAGCTACGGGCGCTCAATTGTAATGGGGTGAACGAGGGGACTTGAACCCCCAGCCTCTGGAGCCACAGTCCAGCGCTCTAACCAATTGAGCTACGCTCACCATAACTGCCTCACATTTCACCGACCGCTTTCGCAATGTGGCGCGCCTGGCAGGAGTCGAACCCGCGACCTACGGATTAGAAGTCCGTTGCTCTATCCAGTTGAGCTACAGGCGCACAAGGAACAATCTATGGAGCGGGAAACGGGACTCGAACCCGCGACCTACGGCTTGGAAGGCCATCGCTCTAGCCAACTGAGCTATTCCCGCACGCTCCTCATTGCCTTTTCTGGTCGGGGCGAAAGGATTTGAACCTTCGACCCCCTGCTCCCAAAGCAGGTGCGCTAACCAGATTGCGCCACGCCCCGCCCATACGCCCCAGCGAAAGCCCCGAACCCGGAGAAAAAGGTCCCTCCACCGAAGGATGGCGCTCTGAAAGGGAAGCGCCGCCAAAGGAAAGAGGCTTCTCTGTGGCCCCCGGGCCAGCCATCGATGCCTTCCGTGACAAGTGGGAATTATACCCGGAAAGCTTCCTCCAGTCTAGCCCCCGGAGGAAAACTTCCTCCCCTACCCCCCAAGATCGGCCCCGTCGGCGGAAAAAGGTCCGAAGGGCCCCACGGGCACCCCCGGATCCCGCCACGGAACCTTTGCCCTAGGAAGGGGACGGCTTCTACCCTGGATCCATCCCTTCCCTGGCGAGGCTTCCGCCCGGTGAAAGGGAACGGAACCCCTTGCCGTTACTTTATGGTGGGTGGTACAGGGTTCGAACCTGTGACCTCTTCCGTGTCAGGGAAGCGTTCTTCCACTGAACTAACCACCCACGACCGCAACGGCCCGTATTCTACCGCGAAGCCCCATAGGATGTCAACGGTTTCGCCGTGTCCCTTCGCCACCAAGCACCAAGACCGCCCCTAGGCCCCTTCCCTGTGGAAAAATCCCCGGGGAACTTTATCCCCACTGCCGTACCCACTCGAACATGCCCAGCGCGGCGGCTACGCTGGCGTTGAGCGATCCCGCCTCGCCTCGCATGGGGATCGATCGAAGCTCGTCGCAGGTGGCCGCCACCAGGCGAGCCAGCCCTTCTCCCTCCGATCCCACCACCAAGGCCAGGCGTCGGGGTAGGGGAGAGGGGCTCCAGAGCCCCTCCGGAGCGGCGGCTTCCAACCCCACGCTCCAAAAACCCCACCGCTGCAGCTCCTGAATCGCCCGGGACAGGTTGGTCACCGCCACCAGGGGCAGGCGTAACGCCGCTCCGGCGCTGGCCTTGGCCACCGTTCCCCCGGGAAGGACGCCCCGCCTTTTGGGAAAAACGACGGCCTTCGCTCCGGCGGCTTCGGCCGTACGGATGACGGCCCCCATGTTGTGAGGATCTTGTAGATGGTCCAGCAGCACCACAAGGGCCGGAAGGCCTTCTTCGGGGAGAAGGGACGGCAACTCTTCCAGGGCGTAAAGGGGCCCGGGGGCTACCTGGGCTACGATCCCTTGATGGGCACCTCCGTCGCAGTGACGATCCAGCGCGGGGCCATCGGCCCAGATCACGGGGATACGGTGGGCGTTGCAGAGCCCGAGGACGGGGTCCCATCCCCCAACCCGGGAAAGGAGAAGCACCTTCAGCACCCGCGCCGGGGATTCCCGGAGCAGGGCCATGACGGGGTGCTTTCCCCAGCACCAACCCTCGTCTTCGAGGCCCCTCCCCCGCTCCGGGATTTCGGGCGGAGGCGCGGGACGCCGCGATGGCCGACTCATGCCATTCCTCCCTCTCGGATTTCCTGGAGATAGGCCCGAAGACACCTTCCCGTGTGGCCGTACGGTGAGCGGGCAACTTCTTCCGGCGTGCCCTCGGTCACCAGCGTTCCTCCCCCCGCCCCTCCTTCGGGGCCCAGGTCTATGATGTAATCCGCCGAGGCCAGGACGTCCAGGTTGTGCTCGATGAGCAACACGCTGTTGCCCTGATCCACCAGCTTGTGTAGCAGCACCAGGAGCTTTTTTACGTCGGTATAATGCAACCCCGTCGTGGGTTCGTCCAGCAGATAGAGCGTGGTGCCGGAAAAACGCTTGGAAAGTTCCGTGGAAAGCTTGACGCGTTGGGCCTCTCCCCCGGAGAGGGTCGTAGCGGACTGGCCCAGCCTGATATAACCCAGCCCCGCCTCCTCAATGACCCGAAGCTTTCCCGCGATGCGAGGGATGTCTTGGAAAACCGTCACGGCCTCTTCCACGGAGAGGTCCAAGATCTCTGCGATGTGGCGCCCCTTGTAGCGCACTTCCAGCGTCTCCCGGTTGTATCGGGCCCCCCGGCAGACATCGCAGGTGACGTACACGTCGGGGAGGAAAAGCATGGAGACCTTGACCACCCCATCACCACCGCAGGCCTCACACCGTCCTCCTCGGACGTTGAAGCTAAAGCGCCCCGGGGCGTACCCCCGGATCTTCGCCTCGGGAAGTTGGGCAAAGAGCTCCCTTATGGCCGTAAAGACCCCCGTGTAGGTGGCCGGGTTAGAGCGGGGGGTCCGGCCTATGGGGCTCTGGTCCACCAGGGCCACGTGGCGCAGCTTTTGCCACCCCTCGATGTCGCGATGATCCCCCGCCCGGCCGCGAAACGATCGGTCCATACGTCGCCGCAACCCTTTGTAGATCACTTCGTGCATCAGCGTGCTCTTTCCCGACCCCGACACTCCGGTGAGGCAGGAAAAGACCCCCAGGGGAATGGACACGTCCAGGTCCTTCAAGTTGTGCTCCCGGGCACCGCGCACCACGAGCCGCTCTTCCCGGGGGCGGCGCCTCTCGGCGTAAGGGCGAAAGACCCCACAGGTCTCCCCCTTGAGGTAAGGACCGGTGAAGGTGGAAAGGCACATCACTTCCTCCGGGGTCCCCACCGCCACGATCTCTCCCCCCCGCTCCCCCGCCGCAGGCCCCAGTTCGACCAGGAAGTCCGCCGCCTTCATGGTGTCTCGGTCGTGCTCCACCACCAACACCGTATTGCCCAGGTCTCGGATGGTGCCCAGGGTGCGCAGGAGGCGGGCCGTGTCCCGGGGGTGCAGGCCGATGGTGGGTTCATCGAGGACGTAGAGCACCCCCGTGAGCTTGGATCCGATCTGGGTGGCCAGGCGAATGCGCTGACTCTCCCCCCCCGATAGGGTATCGGCCCGGCGGGAGAGCGACAGGTATTCCACCCCCACGTCGAGGAGAAAACTCAATCGCTTGTTTAGTTCGTCCATCACCTGGCGCACCACGTCTTGCTCCCAGGAATTCAGCGTCAGATCTCGGAGGAAGGCCCCAAGGGCGTCCAGAGGAAGGGAAACCAATTCCCCCAAGTTCTTTCCCCCCACGAAGACGGAAAGGGCTTCGGGGCGCAGCCGCAGCCCCCCGCAGCTGGGGCACACCTTCTCCATCCGAAATCGCAGCAGGTCCTCCTTCACGTTTTCGGATTCCGTCTCCTCCCAGCGGCGGTGAGCCAGGGAAGGAGCCCTTCGAAACGCCCCTGGTAGACATGCTCTTCCCCGTGCTCTTTGTAGGTCATGGGGACTCGATCGGGGTCTCCTTCGAGGATGCTCTCTCGCAGACCGGGGGAAAGCTCCCGAAAGGGGAGCGTCAAATCCCAGCCCTTGGCCTCTGCCAGGGCCTGGAGGCGACGCAACATGTAGTGCGTTCCCTCCCAGGGGAGCAGGGCCCCCTGGGCGATGGTAAGATCGGGATCCACCGCGAGCTCTTCGGAAAAGTGTTCGTGGCTTCCGATGCCCGTACAGTCCGGACAGGCCCCCGCCGGGTTGTTGAAGGAAAAGAGGCGGTGGGAGATCTCCGGAAAGGCCACGTCGCACTCCGGGCAAACGAAGTTCTCCGCCAGGAGGCGCTCTTTTTCCCCCTCGGGCAGGAGCAGGACAAAACCCTTGCTCTCCCGGAGGGCCGATTCCACCGCCTCACTCATCCGGGTCCGCCGGTCCTCCCGGGCGGAGAGGCGGTCCACCACGATCTCCACGGTGTGCTTTTTGTTCTTGTCCAAGGGGATCTCTTCTTCGAGCCAAAAGACCGTGCCGTCCACCCGCACCCTCAGAAAACCCTTTTGGCGGATCTGTTGGAAGGCATTGCGGTGCTCCCCCTTTTTCCCCCGCAGCACGGGGCTCAAGATTTCGATCCTTTTCCCGTCGTAATCCCGCAGGATCAGATCCACGATCTCGTCCAGCGTGTACCGGGAGAGCCGCTTGCCGCAGGAGGGGCATGCGGGCACCCCAATGCGGCCAAAGAGGAGACGAAGGTAATCGTAGACCTCAGTGACCGTCCCCACGGTGGAGCGGGGGTTGTGGCTGCGTCCCTTTTGTTCGATCGATATGGCGGGAGAAAGGCCCGAGATGTCTTCCACATCGGGCCTCCCCTGCACTCCGAGAAACTGCCGGGCGTAAGACGACAGGGATTCGATGTATCGTCGCTGTCCCTCGGCATAGATGGTATCGAAGGCCAAAGAGGACTTGCCCGATCCCGATGGGCCGGTGAACACCACCAGGCGATCCTTGGGGATCGTCACATGGGCGTTTTTCAGATTATGCTCGCGCGCGCCGCGCACGACGAGGACTTGCGACACGAAGGGTGGCTCCTTTCTTTTTTCCCGCCAATTGATCCCGAAGCTGGGCCGCCCGCTCGAAATCCAGGCGTTCCACGGCCTCCCACATCATGCGCTCCAAGGTCTCCCGGGGCATGATTTCGTCGCTTTCCTCCGATCCTTCCGTCCCCTTTTCCAGGAGCTCCTCGGGGAGCAAGTGACCGACCCCCTTGCGCACCGACTGGGGCGTGATGTGGTGCTTTTCGTTATACTCTTGCTGGATTTTCCTGCGGCGATCTGTCTCCGCCACGGCCCTTTGGATGCTCCCCGTATCCTGATCGGCGTAGAGGATCACCACCCCCGCCACGTTCCTCGCGGCCCGGCCGATGATCTGCACCAGGGATCGCTCCGACCGCAAGAAACCCTCCCGGTCCGCATCCAAAATGGCCACCAGAGAGACCTCCGGCAGGTCGATCCCCTCCCGAAGCAGGTTTACCCCCACCAAGACATCGATCCTCCCCAGGCGAAGATCCCGGATCAGCTCCGCCCGCTCGAAGGCGTCCAGCTCAGAATGGATGTATTTTGACTTAAAGCCAAGGTCCCCCAGGTACTCCGCCAGGTCCTCCGACGACCGCTTGGTGAGGGCGGTGACCAGGGCCCGCTCCCCCCGTTCCACCACGTCCTTAAGCCTCCCCACCAGATCATCCACCTGGCTTCGGGCGGGCAAGACCAGAATCTCCGGGTCCACCACCCCTGTGGGGCGCACGATCTGCTCCACCACCTGGGAAGACTGGGCGATCTCCCAATCCCCCGGTGTGGCAGAGACGAAGATCACCTGGTGCATGTATTCCTCGAACTCCTCCCATCTCAGGGGACGGTTATCCATCGCCGAGGGGAGGCGAAAGCCGTAGTCCACCAGCACCTCTTTTCGGGATCGGTCGCCGTTGTACATGCCCCGCACCTGGGGCACGGAGATGTGGGACTCGTCGATGACCATCAGGAAATCCTTGGGAAAAAAGTCCAGCAAGGTCCCCGGGGGATCTCCCGGGCTCCGGCCATCCAGATAGACCGAGTAATTCTCGATGCCGGAACAGTACCCCACCTCGGTCAGCATCTCCATGTCGTACCTGGTGCGAGTGACCAGGCGCTGGGCCTCCAGGAGCTTTCCCTCCCGCTGAAACTTCGCCGCCTGATTTTCCATGTCCGCCAGGATGTGTTCCATGGCGTTCTTGATGGCATCGGGCCCCGTGACGTAGTGTTTGGCGGGAAATATAGAGGCCTTCATCTTGCTCAACACCCGTTGACCAGAGACGGGTTCGATTTCGTCTATGCGCTCCACCTCGTCGTCGAAGAACGCCACCCGAAGCGCCGTGTCGCTGTAGGCCGGATAGATCTCCAGCACGTCGCCCCGGACCCGAAAGAGCCCCGGGGAGAAGGCCACATCGTTCCGCTCGTAGTAGTTTTGCATGAGGCGCTCCAAGAAGGCCCGGCGCTCCCACCTATCCCCCACAGCAAAGGAAAACACCGCGTCTTCGTAGCTTTTCCTCTGTCCCAGGCCGTAGATACACGATACGCTCGCCACCACCACCACGTCCCGGCGCTCCAGCAGAGCCTTGGTGGTGGCCAGGCGGAGTTTTTCGATGCGATCGTTCACGGAGGCGTCCTTTTCGATGTAAAGATCCTGGGCTGGAACATAGGCCTCCGGCTGATAGTAGTCGTAGTAGCTCACGAAGTAGTGCACCGCATTGTGGGGGAAAAACCCCCGGAACTCGCTGTAAAGCTGGGCCGCCAGGGTCTTATTGTGGGCGAGCACCAACACGGGGCGATGGAGGCGAGCCGCCAGGGCGGCGATGGTAAAGGTCTTACCGCTCCCCGTCACCCCGAGCAACGTCTGGAAACGGTGCCCCAGCTCCACCCCCCGCGCCAGCGCCTCAATGGCCTGAGGTTGGTCCCCCGAGGGGGGCCAGGGTGACTCCAGAAGAAATCGGTCGGGCTCTTCCATAAAAATTCCCCCCAAAGAAACAAAGCGCGCTGCCAAGACTCGCAGCGCGCAGATCCTCCCGTCGTTGACCCTCGGGAATGGGGGCCGCCCCTTTTGGGGCCCTCTCCCGGGGTCAGGCGGGCTTTATGGAAACCTCTCCCGGGGCTCGCGGGGTGGGGCGAGGGTAGCGGAAGGGCTCCGCCGTCGGCTCCTCCTTGGCGGGCTCCGGCGATGGCTCCGCCGGAGCGGGCTCCTCGGCTCCGTTACCCATGAGGACGTTTAACTCCTCGGCCTCGATGATCTCCCGGTCCAGCAGGGTCTCGGCGATTTTGGTCAACAGATCCCGATGGTCCACGAAGAGGGCGCGCACCCCCTCATAGGCCTCGTCGATGATGCGTCGCACCTCTTGATCGATGGCAAAGGCCACCTCATCGCTGTAATTGCGGTCATCCACGATGTCGCGCCCTAAAAAGACCTCGTGCTGCTTGCGCCCCAGGGTCACGGGGCCCAGTCGCTCGCTCATGCCAAACTGGGTCACCATCTGGCGCGCAATGAGGGTGGCCCGCTCCAGGTCGTTCTGAGCCCCTGTGGTGACGTCTTTGAAGATGATTTCCTCCGCCACTCGCCCCCCCAAGAGGCTCTGGATGCGCGTGGAAAGTTCCTTCTTCGAAACCAGATAGCGGTCCTCCTCGGGGATCTGGAGCGTGTACCCCAGAGCCTTGTGCCCCCGGGGAATGATGGAGATCTTGTGCACGGGATCACACCCCGGAATGAGCTTCGCCGCCAGGGCGTGTCCCGCCTCGTGGTAAGCGATGATCTCCTTTTCCTTGGCGTTGATGACCCGGCTCTTGCGCTCCGGCCCCGCGATCACCCGGTCGATGGCCTCTTCCATCTCCGCCATCTCCACCGCGCCCTTTCCTCGGCGGGCGGCTAGCAGAGAGGCCTCGTTCACCAAGTTGGCCAGATCGGCCCCCACAAATCCCGGGGTGCGCCGGGCAATGACGTTTAGATCCACGTCCGTCCCCATCTTTTTGTCCTTGGCATGCACCTCGAGGATCGCCAAGCGCCCCTTCACGTCGGGACGATCCACCACGATCTGCCGGTCGAAGCGCCCGGGACGCAGCAGGGCGGGATCCAAAATATCCGGCCGGTTGGTGGCGGCGATGAGGATGATCCCCGTGCTCGTATCGAAGCCGTCCATCTCCACCAGGAGCTGGTTCAAGGTCTGCTCCCGTTCGTCGTGCCCTCCTCCCAGCCCCGCGCCCCGCTGTCGCCCCACCGCGTCGATTTCGTCGATGAAGATGATGCACGGCTGATACCTCCGGGCCTGCTCGAAGAGATCCCGCACCCGGGCGGCCCCCACCCCCACGAACATCTCGACAAAATCCGATCCGCTGATGCTGAAAAACGGCACATCCGCCTCCCCCGCCACGGCCCGGGACAGAAGCGTTTTTCCCGTGCCGGGGGACCCCAAGAGCAGCACCCCCTTGGGCACCTTGGCGCCGAAGGTGGTAAAGCGAGCGGGGTCTTTGAGGTAGTCGATGATTTCCTGGAGCTCTTCTTTGGCCTCGTCACACCCCGCCACGTCGGAAAAGGTCACCTTGGGACGGTTGTCCAGGAAGAGCTTCGCCTTGCTCTTGGCGAAGTTCATCACCTTGTTGCCCCCGCCCTGCATGTGGTAAATGATGAAAAACCACGCCCCGATGAGCAAAAGCGTGGGAAACAGGGTGGAGACCAAGCCGGTCCACCAAGGGGTCTTCTGAGGCGGCGCCACCGCCACATCCACGCCCTTTCCCACCAGCTTGGGGGCCAGGTCCCCCACCCCCACCGTATAGGTGACAAAGGGCGTACCGTTCACCAACGTCCCCTGGATGCCGTCCTCGTCGATGACAACCTTCTGCACCAGTCCGTCGTCCACCGACTTCAGGAACTTGCTGTAATTGAGCCTTTGGGCCTCCTGGGATGCCTTGTCCGGCGATAGGAAGACGTTCACCACGCTGACCACAAGCACCACCAATACCAGATAAACCCCGAGATTTTTCACAAGCCGGTTCACTCTCCGACCACCCCTTTGCCCCTTCTTTTCCCCGGATCCTTCCGTCCGAAAACCCTCAAGATCCCCGTCCCCGGCGCAGGCGCCCCCATCTCCTGTTCTCCGCCCCCGGGCCGTTTATGCCGACGCCCCTAGACCGTCACCCGATATACCGCCGGGAGCCCCCTCCATCGCCCGCCATAGTCCAGGCCATATCCCACCACGAACTCGTCGGGGATGACAAAACCCCGGTAATCCACCGACACCTCCACGCGCCGTCGCTCCGGCTTATCCAATAACACGCAGACCCGTAGCGACGCGGGGTTTCTTTCCCCCAGAAGCCTCTTCAGGTAGGAGAGGGTCAGCCCACTATCCACGATGTCTTCCACCAGCAACACGTGACATCCCTGGATGTCCGTGTCCAAGTCCTTCAGGATCTTCACCACTCCCATGGATTCCGTGGAGTTCCCGTAGGAGGACACGGCCATGAAGTCCAATCGGACATCCACCCGGCGGCCGTCTACCGCCCGAACCAGGTCGGAAAGAAAGACGACCGATCCCTTGAGAACTCCCACGCAGACCACGGTCTTTCCGTCGTAATCCTGGGAAATTTTCTCCCCCAGCTCCCGGACCCGATGGCGGATCGTGGCTTCTTCCAATATCGGATGGCCCAACTCATAGCTCATGAACAGGCAAACTCCTTTCCTAGGGAAAACGAGAGCAACCGATCCATTCTATCACAGCCCCCCGAAGGTGGAAGGGAAAGATCGCCCCGATCCCAGGGGAGAATCCGCGCCCCCTCGGGCCCCTCCACTGCGGGCCACCAGGCGTGGCACCAGCGGGGCACCGGAGCTTTGCGCCGCGTTTCGCCGTCCAGGCTGGCCAGGGGCACCAGAAAACTCTTCTCCGGAGGAGCACAAAAGCGCAACCCCAGACCCCACCCTCCGAAAGAACGGCCCTCCGGCGCCACCGTATCCTCCCACCGGCACCGCCAGGGCCCCCAGCGCCACTCCCCCTCCGGCGGCAAAGGCACGGCTCCCAGCGGCTCCCCCCAGGGGCGCCGCACCCACCCCCAGAGGGGCCTTCCCCCCACGAGCTCCCGGTCCTCCTGCCACTGAAAACGCCAGCAGGAAGAAGGGCGTCGCACCAGGGAGAGCAGATCCTCCGTGCGGCGACGGTCCAGGGCCCCCCACCCCAGAGATCGGGCCTCCAGACGTAGCAGCCGCGCCAGCAGATGGTCTTTCAGCCCCACGGCCACATCCCCCCGCCAGGCGCGCTCCGCCCGGGGAAAGGGGCGCCGCACCCAGGCCAGCAGGGCCCCCGCCTCCCCATCCTCCCGATCCTCGCGCTCCGCCATCTCCCGCCCCAGGGCGGCGAGGTGGCGCGTGGCCCCCGGATGCACCGCCGATTCCAACAGAGGAAGCACCGTGTGCCGGATGCGGTTGCGGGTGTACTCCGGGCTGTCGTTGGAGCCGTCCTCCCGCCAGGAAAACCCCTGGGCCCGAAGAAGGCTCCGCAGCTCCTCCCGGGTGAAATCCACCACCGGCCGCACGTAGGGAAGGCGCACCTCCCGAAAGCCCGCGCTGCCCCGCCCCCCCGCCCCCCGCACCTGATGAAAGAGCACGGTCTCCGCCAGATCGTCCGCCTGGTGCCCCGTGGCGATCCAGAGGGCCCCGCGGGACCGGGCCGTCTCTTCCAGAAAGTGTAGGCGAAGGCGCCGGGCGCACACCTCGATGCTTTCGCCGGGGCAACGGTTCTCCCGGACCGCCAGAAAGGCCACCTCGGTGTCCAGATGGAACTGGCGCCCCACGGCCTGAACAAACCGGGCATCCTCCCGGGAGGCCTCCCCCCGGAGGCCGTGCTCCGCATGGGCCAGCACCAGACGGGACGCGGGCGTCACCGCCAAAAGCAGCAGGAGCAGCGCCATGGAATCCCCCCCGCCGGAAAGCGCCACCACCAGCGGTTCCGGACGGTGGAACCACCCCTGGCGCGTTCCGGCGGCGATGAACCGACGGCGATGGTCTTCAGAAAGATGGGGAAAAAGGAAAAGAGACGACTCCACGCCGGAACCTCCCCGCCGGGCAGCGAAAGAACGCCGGCCCGAACCAGCCCCTTGTAGCACACCGCCCCCGGGGCGTCAAAGAGGTTTTGCGGAAAAAATAGAGGAGGGAGTCCGGGGGCGAGGCCTCGAGGAAAGGAAGATATGGCACGCCTCACCGCCACAATACGGCCCCGGAGCGCGACGAGGCGGAAGGTGGCGAGGATGCTCCTTCCGCCATTTTTGACACGACACAACGCCAGGGGACAGGATATCTCACCTAGGCTCCCTATTTCTATCCATCCCCTTCGCGAAGGGGATGGATAGAAAGATCCTCTTTTTCTGCCTCCCCCACCCTGAAGGGCCACCGATGTTAAGCCGTTCCCGGCCAGACAGAGAGGACGGAGGCACCCCAGAGCCGAAGGCCAGCGCTTCCACTGCCTAAACTATTGGGTCGTCCGACTCAAGCAATTAATAAATATCCTTATTTTAGTTGTTATTTTGCCATACGGCTCTATATTCTAAGGCGATTTCTCCCCATCACGTTGACGAGCGCCGCTCACTATCCATACCACAATTCCTTTTTCCCTCCTGCACCACGACCTTGTGGCGCTCGATGATCCGTTGAAACGACTCGCCGGTGGCCGCCCAATCGACGATGTCGACCTTGTAAGGAAGATCCGATTCGGAAAAGTCGTCCGCCAACGCGGCGCTCACCGCAAGGGACAAGGGGTGGTCGGTGATGATGGCTAGATCCAGATCGGAATAAGGTTTGGCGGTACCCGTGGCGCGCGAGCCGAAAGCCCAAACATCGTATTGTGGCACATGCGCACGCAGGATGTCGCGCACCATGATCCAGTGATCGGGGCGGATGTCGATGTGGGGCGTTTCCCTCGTCATGGCAAACAGCTCCGGAGTCGGTCGCACAGAGAGCGGACTTCCTCCAGAAAGCGGGGAATTTCGTCCACCACTTCGTGCGCCGAGTGCTCGTCGTATGTGTGGCTGGTTTTGGCCCGCATATTACGGTAGCGTTTCCAATCCTCCCAGTCCCCCCGCAGGAGTCCGTGTTCGTTGCCGGACCGGATCAAGTCCTGGAAGGGCATGCCGTCGTACTGCTGGGGATCGGCCGAGATGGATTCAAGATAGCGCTTGAGCATCTTATGGCTGATTTCATAGGTGAACTCAAAGCGCTGAATAAGACCATCGCGTATTTGTGCGTCGTCGACGTCTTGCCTGTGGCGCACCAGTCCTTCTTGTAGCCGCTGCACCGCCCGCTCTAGGGGGCCTATATCCAGTGTGTTGTTCGTCATGGAAGCTCCTCCTCAAACACTCGGCCTCATACCGCTTTCCATCTGGTGCACCGGTACGGCACGGCTCCGCCGTGGGCCGGGTGGCGTGCGCCATGGAGTGCCTTTTGCGGCGTTTGGCGTGGGGTTCCTGCGGTCATAGCCCCAGCTCCCTCAAATTGACGTCGATGGCGGCGTCAAGTCTTGCGGCTCCGGGAGTTCCTATTTTGCCACAAGCACGCTCCAGCAGATCCTTTCGGTCACTCCGTCGCCACGGCCACCGCCGGGATCCCCCCGCAAGTATAGCGGAATGCTGAGGTCGCCGACTTGCTCTCGGATCTCGTCCTAGCCGACCGCCTGGGCAAAAGGGTCCCGATATCCAGACCGACGGAATTGTTCTTTCCGTCCCTCCTGCTCATCCCGCTGGATCCTTTCTGCTCTTGTCCGTCGCACCGCCAGCCCTCTCCCCCTCGTCGACTTAATCTTTCTGAAACTTCCAAAGGCAACCCCTACGATTGGCGGGCATCGCATGCTTGTCGATCCAGTGGCACACGGCGTCACCGCCGACATCGAGGGACTTGTCTATCTCGTCTCCTGATGACCAGCGGTCTTCCACCTCGGCCATTTCTCGAATTCTTCATGGGCGATGGGTTTTCTTGTCGCGCTCAAGGCGGTCATGGGGATGCGAGCGCCGCTTCCCCAGCGCAAAACGTCTTCTAATATATTTATGCTGGGGCCGATTGTCAAACCCACATGTCGCACCCCCCGCTGCGTCCGAGCGGAGCACAAGACCTCCCTGGGTGCGCTGCCACGTATCTATTTCTTTCCCGAGGCGAGATGCCCTTTGCCAGAACGTTTCTTCCGGCGCCGCTCTTCGATACGGGGATCCCCCACACGGGGGGATGGCCCCCAAAGGAACGTTCCAGGGCAATCCGGGCGTCGACCTCACGGTTGACGTTAGGAGCGCAGGACGCGGGTTTGGCGGAGCTCTGCTGGCCGATGCGCTTTTGCGCGTAAGGCGATCCGAGATGGCCGCGTATGCCCTTGTGGTCGATGCCAAGGACGACCCGGCCGTTGCCTTTTACGAGCACCATGGCCTCATTCGTCTGCCGGGGAGGCGAATGACGTTATCCCTGCCGATACCGTCGATCTGCAGATAGCCGCACGCCACGCCTGGATCCCTCTGATGAAGACGACTCTCCACGGAGCTACCATCCGGCATTCTCAGAGCAATCCTCGATCGGCGTCGCCGTACCGTCTACGATCGATTCGCGCACCCCAGGGATGCTGAACAGAAATAGCGCCTCCTCGACGACCCTCCAGTCCGACTCCTCCACCAGCGCCGCTGTATTGCGCCTCCCCGCGATGCTCGCGGGAACATGCCACTCGGCCGCCTCGCCAACAAGCTGAAAGAGTCGCCTGCGGGCCTCGGATACGGCGATACGGCCCATGGCATCACCTCCCCGCAGTACCGGATATGGCACATGTTACAGGAGATCAGGCCAATCTCACCTCCTATGTCATAATAGA
>Ga0208196_1000487_pt1 | contig 52312 bp, 52 predicted proteins | sample AD_JPNNA7_MetaG_FD_184443 | JGI IMG/M metagenome (GOLD analysis project Ga0208196, IMG submission 184443) | Active sludge microbial communities of municipal wastewater-treating anaerobic digesters from Japan - AD_JPNNA7_MetaG (SPAdes) (version 2) | ecosystem: Engineered > Bioreactor > Anaerobic...
CATCCTGAAAGGTGGGTTAATGGTGTGAGAAAGTGGGACCGAAAGGATGTGATTGTACTTAATCCGAAGAAGGAACCGTCAAGTAATGCAGCATAAAAAAAGGCGTCAACTTTGTTGACACAAACCGTCTTCGCGATAAAAGAATTGTTATTATTTTTGATGAATGCCACCGGTCGCAGTTTGGCGAAAACCATAAAGCCATCAAAGAATTTTTTCCAAAAGCACAATTATTCGGATTTACTGGAACCCCAATTTTTGAAGAAAATGCAACCTATAAGCAAATAGACGGTACACAAGCAACTTATAAAACTACTAAGGATATTTTTGAGAAGCAACTTCACGCATATACAATTACCAATGCCATAGATGATAGAAATGTTTTACGTTTTCATGTAGATTACTATAAACCGGATAAGAAAAAAGCGTTAAATATGCATGAAGAAATGACTAAAAAAGCCGTTGTTGAGGCTATTTTAGAAAAACATGATGCCGCTACTAACTTAAAACGTTTTAATGCCCTCTTTGCAACAGAATCTATCAACAGTGCGATTGAATACTATGATATCTTTAAACAATATCAACTCAAACTAAAACAAGAAAATGATGAATACGAAACATTGAATATAGCCTGTGTTTTTTCACCACCAGCCGATGGCAATAAAGATGTACAACAGATACAGGAGGATTTACCCCAGGAAAAAGCTGATAATGAGCAAGAACCCGATATAAAGAAAGAAGCTTTAAAAGCAATTATTTCCGACTATAACAAGCAATATGGAACTAATCATAACATCAATGAGTTTGATTTGTATTATCAGGATATTCAACAACGAATTAAAGACCAAAAGTATTCCAATGCTGACTATCCGCACAAAAACAAAATTGATTTGGTAATAGTCGTTGATATGCTTTTAACAGGTTATGATTCCAAATACTTAAATACCTTGTATGTTGACAAAAACTTAAAGCACCACAGTCTTATACAGGCTTTTTCCAGAACCAATCGCGTATTAAATGATACAAAACCATACGGCAATATACTCGATTTCAGGCAACAGTCTAAGGAGGTTGACGAAGCCATTGCACTGTTTTCGGGACAAGATAGTAAAAAGGCAAAAGAAATTTGGCTTGTTGACTCTGCGCCAGTGGTAGTAAAAAAACTGGATAAGGCTGTCACAGAGCTTGAAAGTTTTATGAAATCACAAGGGCTGCAATGCACTCCAAATGATGTGAACAATTTAAAAGGTGACCATGCTCGCGGTGAGTTTATCAACAAGTTCAAAGAAATCCAACGCCTGAAAACACAACTTGACCAATATACTGACCTAAGTGAAGAAGACAGTACAAAAATTGAAAGCCGAATGCCCGAAAATACCATGCGGGAATTTCGCAGTGTGTACATAGATACAGCACAACGGCTTAAAGCACAACAGGGTAAAAGCGATAAGGGCGGAAGCCCGGACGTTGACCAACTTGATTTCGAGTTTGTGCTTTTTTCTTCAGCAATAATTGATTACGACTACATCATATCGCTAATCTCAAAATACACCCAAGCCAAACCTTCAAAACAAAAAATGAACCGAGAACAGCTTGTAAATCTGCTTAGTTCCAGTGCCAATTTAATAGAAGAACGCGAGGATATTATTGCTTACATCAACACATTAAAGGCCGGTCAAGGTTTGAGCGAAACAGAGATACGGCAAGGTTACCTGAAGTTTAAGTCCGATAAAGTTGACAAACAATTAACTTCCACTGCTGATAAGCATGGGCTTGAGCCGAAGGGATTGAAGGTATTTGTGGAGGCAATTATTGACCGCATGGTATTTGATGGTGAAAAGCTCAGTGAACTTATGGAACCGCTTGAATTGGGCTGGAAAGAAAGAACAAAGAAAGAGTTGGAGTTGATGGAAGATTTAATGCCGCTATTAAAGAAACTTGCCAATGGGCGCGAGATTGCGGGGTTGGCAGTTTATGAGTAAGAAAAATAAACAAGCATTGGTTACGAAACTTCGTTTTCCAGAGTTTCAAAATATAAACGAGTGGTCATCGAAAAAGCTTATTGATTTAGTACAATTGATCGAAGAGAGGGCAGGTAACAAAAAGTACACTCTTATGAGTGTTACTTCTGGGCTCGGGCTTGTACCTCAAATAGAGAAATTTGGTAGAGAAATAGCAGGAAACGCTTATAAAAACTACTATGTGATTAAAAAAGGCGATTTTGCTTATAATAAAAGTGCAACGAAACAGTTTCCAGAAGGTTATATTGCAATGCTCACTAAACATGACGAAGCTGCACTACCGAACAGTATTTTTATCTGTTTTCGTATTACAGATAAAGATTCTTGTCCAAAGTATTTTGACCATATATTCCATGCAAATTACCATGGAGTTTGGTTGCGCAAATATATTGCTGTAGGTGCTCGTGCACATGGTTCGTTAAATATTGATACTGATAATTTGTTGGACATGCCATTTATCCTACCTTCTCTTAAAGAACAACAACGAATAGCTGACTGCCTCAATTCTCTTGACGAACTTATTACCGCCGAAACCCAAAAGCTCGATACCATCAAAGACCATAAAAAAGGACTGATGCAGCAGCTTTTCCCCGCCGAAGGGGAGAGTGTGCCGAAATTGCGGTTTCCGGAGTTTTGGGATGCTGGGGAGTGGGAGGTAAAAAGTATAGCTCAAATAGGTGATGTTATAACTGGGAATACACCAAGAACTTCCGAATTGAGATATTATAATGGGGAGAAGCCTTTTGTCTCACCAGCGGATATTTCAGATTCAAGGTACATTTATAGGACAAAAACTACACTCAGTGAAGAAGGTTTTCGACAAACAAGGCCTGTACGCGCCAACTCAATTCTGTTCGTATGTATTGGTTCAACAATCGGCAAAATAGCACAAACAATAGAAGAATGTGCTACAAACCAACAAATCAACTCGGTTGTTCCATACCCTGAATACTCAGACGATTTTATCTACTCTGCTCTCGAACATCAATCGTCTGAAATCGCGAAATTAGCAGGGAGGCAAGCAGTTCCTATTATAAACAAATCTCTTTTCTCTGAAGTTCTGCTTTGGATACCCACGATCTTCTCTGAACAAGTTAAGATTGCAGCCTGTCTCTCCTCCATTGATAATCTCATCATTGCCCAGACTCAAATAATCGACACTCTCAAGGCCCATAAAAAAGGCCTCATGCAGGGGCTATTACCATCTGTCGATGAGGTGAGCATATGAATGATGTGATGTTATCTATTGATTCAAGCCTGAATGAGCTCGCGAACCAACTCATACAACTTGAAAAAAATATCATTCTTATCTTTGCTTTTAATTGCACTGGGAAAACACGGCTTTCTATGGAGTATAAAAACATCACCAAAGCAAACAACAGCAACAATCACTCAGGCGTTTATTATAATGCCTATAGCGAGGATTTGTTTTACTGGGATAACGATGCTGAAAATGAAGGTAGTGATATTAAGCTTATAGTCATTCCTTCCAGTTTAAATCAATTCCATTCATCAATCGGTGAAAACAAATTACGCGAAAAGCTTTCAATTTATAAACCAAAATTCGACTTTGTTTTTAATTTTTTTGAAGATAGTTCAAGAGGAATCGAATCTATCCAATTTTATTTGAAAACCGAAGAAGAAAGGGAAGACATTGATTACATTAAAATTTCCCGTGGAGAAGAACAAATTTATATTTGGTGTTTCTTCTTAACCTTATTCGACATTCAAGGCTGGACAGGCCAGCAAAATAGTCATTTTTTTATAGATGATCCTGTTTCAAGTCTCGATGATCATAATATCTTTATTACAGCTTCCACTTTGATGGATTTAATTGACGAACATTTCCAACAGCGTAAAATTATCATTACAACTCATCATTTTGGTTTTTTCTCGATATTAGCTGATTGGTTAAAAAAAGGGGAAAAGGCAAGCGCATACAAAAACCAGATCCAAATGTATATTTTAAAAAATACTGATGATAGTCTGAAATTTTTTAATGTTAATAAAGATGTTTTTCTATACCATCTGGAATTATTACAAATGTTGCAACATGCGGTTAACGACTCCAAATTATATGCTTACCATTTTGCTGTTTTAAGACAGGTTTTAGAAAATATCAGCTCTTTTCTGGGTGTGGGTCGCATTTCTTATGTTTTAGAACAAATTGGCATTAGTGATGCAGATGAAATAACAAGGATTGTAAACACATTATCCCATAAAACGGTTTTTCGGTATGAAACAAAAGAAATGGTGCCAGATAATGAAATACTGTTCATAGATATTTTCAGCAAGCTTCAAAATAAATACAATTTTATTATTCATGCAGGGAATTAAAATGACTGAACAAATGCAAAAACAATTAGGCGCAACACTCTGGAACATAGCCGACCAGTTGCGTGGGGCCATGAATCCTGATGACTTTCGCGATTATATGCTCTCTTTTCTGTTCTTACGCTATCTGTCTGACAATTACGAGGCATCATCACAAAAAGAACTCGGGAAAGATTTTCCCAAACTTGATAAAAATGACAGGCGTTCACCTCTTGCCGTATGGTATAAAGAAAACAAGGAAGACACGACTGAGTTTGAAAAACAAATGCGGCGTAAAGTCCATTATGTCATTAAACCGGACTATCTTTGGAGTAGTATATCAGAACTGGCAAGAACTCAAAGTGATGATCTTTTAAAAACTTTGCAGAAAGGTTTTAAATATATCGAAAATGAATCTTTTGAGAGCAGTTTCCAGGGATTATTTTCAGAAATAAATCTTGATTCAGAAAAATTGGGTAAAAATTACTCTGCCAGAAATACCAAACTTTGCACAATTGTCTCAAAAATTGCCGAAGGTCTTTCACAGTTTTCGACAGAAAGTGATATTTTAGGTGATGCTTATGAATACCTCATTGGTCAATTTGCCGCTGGTTCAGGAAAAAAAGCTGGTGAGTTCTATACACCACAGCAAATCTCGACAATATTATCCAGAATAGTCACATTAGATAGTCAGAACCCTGCTTCCGGTAAAAAGAAAAAGCTTAAAAAGGTACTCGACTTTGCATGCGGTTCCGGTTCCCTTTTATTAAACGTCAGAAAACAATTAGGCCCTAACAATATAGGCCAAATTTACGGTCAGGAAAAAAACATTACCACCTATAATCTGGCTCGCATGAATATGCTTCTTCATGGAGTAAAAGACTCCGAGTTTCAAATTCATCATGGTGATTCTCTCCTAAATGATTGGGATATTTTAAATGAAATGAATCCTGCAAAAAAACTTGAATGTGATGCTGTGGTTGCCAATCCCCCATTCAGTTACCGCTGGGAGCCAAATGAAACATTGTCCGAAGATTTTAGGTTTAAAAGTTATGGGCTGGCGCCAAAATCAGCAGCCGATTTTGCTTTTTTACTTCACGGCTTTCATTTTTTAAGTGATGAAGGGACTATGGCAATTATTCTTCCTCACGGTGTTCTCTTCCGTGGTGGTGCAGAAGAGCGTATTCGTACAAAGCTATTAACAGATGGTAATATAGATACTGTCATCGGACTTCCTGCAAATCTCTTCTTTTCTACCGGTATTCCAGTTTGTATTCTTGTACTTAAAAAATGTAAAAAATTTGATGACGTTCTATTTATAAATGCAAGCGAGTTTTTTGAAAAAGGCAAACGCCAAAATTACCTTTTAGATGAACATATAAATAAAATTATAGATACATACCAATATAGAAAAGAAGAGGAAAGATACTCAAAAAAAGTATCAATGAATGAAATTGAGAAGAATGAATACAATTTGAATTTATCGCGGTACGTGAGTACGGCAGTGTCTGAAGAAATTATTGATATTCAGAAGGTTAACAATGAATTGATTGAGATAGAGAATAAAATAAAAAACGCAAAAGATACTCATAATGAATTTTTAAAAGAACTTGGGTTAAGGGAATTGCCTTGAAATGGTAAAGCCAAAACACATTCATGTATCTTTGGTTTGTTGATGAACCGCCGGCAATTCAAAGGCACTACGGTTAATCATCCCAATGGCCCGCCTCCTGTATCTATCCTCCCTTTTTGTGACTTCCGATAAGGATAGTTATGGGGCATTAACGACTATCTCAATTTGAAATACTCGTTGATGGTTTTCCTTCTCTCTGCGATATCATTGATGCTTGCGTATTCAACAATTTCCTGAAGCTTTGAATTCTTATAATCCTTTAACCGATTGAAATGTTTATCAATTTTTTCAATTGTATCATCGGATATTTGCTGATTGATAATTCGGTAACCGGTATGAATATCGCTTCTGGAAATGATCGAGATTTTATTGGCAAAATGCATGTTGTATAGTTCTTCGAGGATTTGTTTTTCTTCCACATCATTTATCTTGGCGGTTTGCCTTATTATGATTGAATCATCCTTGATGGAATATTTATCAAGAGGCATTCCGGTTTGATTGCTAATTTCTATCTCGTTAATCAAATCCCCAATAACACTTAAATGGCCATTCGCTATAAGCTGTTTGGCCACCAGCACTTCTTTAACATCGCCACTATATTTTGTCAGCTTTTTAATCCCATCTTTCCTAAAAGTATCCAATAAATCTTCCGCATATTTTGCGACTTCATCATGTTTTGGGATATTGCTTGTTATCAATCGTTTTTGCAAACCAACATCTTCATTGAGAAATAACAAAATACAATTTGATTTTTTATTATCCCTTCCCGCTCTTCCGATTTCTTGAATATATTGGTCCAATGACGATGGTATTCGATAATGAATTACAAATCGAATAAATGGAATATCAATACCCATCCCAAACGCGTTGGTGCAAAAAACAAAATCAATTTCACGATTTATAAATTTACGAATAATGGTTTCTTTGTCTTTATTTTTTAGATCCGCGTGGTAATATGATGCTCGATAGCCCTTAGCCGCATAATACTTACTAAACTTTTCCGATATTTCTCGACCGCTGGTATATATAAGGCCGGGTTTCTCCAAATCCAATAATATTGTTTCCAGATACGAATCCTTGTCATCTTTCGACGAAAAGGTTTTTACCGACAGTTGTAAATTTTCCCGATAAGTGTCAAATTTATGGAATATGGACTTATTCGGTATAGAAAGAATTTCGCTTATTTCCTTTCTTGTCTTTTCTGAAGCGGTGGCGGTTAGCGCAAGTACTGTCTTTTTATCAAAATGAGACAGAAAAGATGGTATTGCCAAATAGTCTGGCCTAAAATCGTGACCCCAGTCCGAAATGCAATGCGCCTCATCAATTACAAACAATATTGGTTTCTTTTTTGAATGGTGTACAATCCCATTTACAAAAAAATCATCTGTCAATTTTTCAGGAGAAACATAAAGTATATCTACTTGAGCATTGATAAAACGCTTAATGGTTTCATCCTGCTCGGCAAATGTTTTCATGCTGTTAAGATAATCAGATTTTACATGGCCATTATTTAAGGATTCTACTTGATTAAGCATTAAAGCGATAAGAGGAGATACAACAATAGTTGGTTTTACACCCAGATAGACAGGCAACTGGAAACAAAGAGACTTACCTCCTCCCGTGGGAAGTATCCCCAAAGTATTGTTATTTGCTAAAACACTTTCAATAATTTCTTTTTGTCCCGGTTTAAATACAACCGAGTCAGCACCAAAATATTTTATTAAATCCGCATCAAGTGATCGACCATCCCTACTAATAGTCATGCTTACCTTGTCTATAAATTTTAATAATCTCAGAATATTTGTCTGATTCAAATATTATTAAAAACAACCTATCCAAGTAAAAATATTTGAATTTATCATTAAGCTTTAATTTTTTATCCACGAACCATTCTTTAAAATAAACATATAGATCATCACAGTATTCAGTAAATTTAGTATAGTCTACTTCACTTAAAATATATTCGGGACTTGATCCAATATCATAGATCAATAAAAGCCCCCAACTACTCCGTGTGTTCTTTATAGGAAATCGTTCAATAAAATACTTATGCAGAATTTCTGATAAAACAGACACGCCCTGGACATTGGGAATTCGACCGCTATTTAATACATCATCAATGGATAGGCCCTCTTTTTTTGCGTTATCAATCATTTCTAATAGTTTTTTAAAAATCACATCGGGATTGTGTTTTTTGACATTAGCCCACAATTCAGTATGCTTCGATTCAGTTATAGCCCAATTTTCACTCATCAGGTAATTTTGTTTAAATTCTGAAGTATCCCATTCATCATCCAATACTTTTTGCATTGATTCATGTAAATCAGATTGAAACTGCGAAATCTCTTTTTCCCAATCATTTATATTTTTCTGTTTTATATCAGGGAAAAATTCATTCATTTCATCGTAGAGTCTTGCTTTTACAGAATTCTTCTTCATATTTTCTATCCTATCCTCCAAGTTCATATCAATTGAATATTGTTTCACCGAATTCATATATTCCATTATCTTATCATATTCATTTGCTGTTATTTGACTGTGAATATTGATCTCAATATTTTCAAGTATTCCACTCTTGGTTAAATTAGACGAACCAATAATTATATCATACTTATCAGCGGTTTTAAAAAGATACATTTTTGCGTGCATGAAACGGTTTGGATTTTTTACAAGAAAAGCCTTAAAGTTTTTCTTTGGAAAAATTGATTTTTCAATTTTTTGATTCTCAAATATAAAACCGATATAGATATTTCCTTTAAATGATTCTTTTGTGATTATGCCATCTGTTAATAGTCCATAACCATCTGATGAAAAATAGCCGGTTAAAATAGTAGCTTCTTCACACGAGCATAATAATTTTTGGAGCTTGAGCAGGAATGATCTATCAGTAGAAGTTAATATTTCGCTCATATATTAGTACAAAACATGTGGATTATCCAATAAGTTGATAATCATTATTTATTTTTCAATGTTATGATAAAATTACCCAACCAACATGATGAGTTTATTACCATGCTATTATTTTTGCAATAAATAAATATACCCACCATCTAATCACATAAATAATATTGCACAACATTAAACTTCTATATTTATACATAAATTACATGAACATGCCTTCAATAAATAAAATTAAACGGAGGCATTACAATGCAAACCCCAACAACAAATCCTAACGCATTATGGACATTCGCAGATCTGGCCCTCTTTCTACAGGTATCCGAGTCCAAATTACGCCACGATGTCATGGAAGGCGAAATACCATGTATACGAATTGGCCGATCAGTAAGGTTTGATAAAAATCAAATCGAAAAGCATTTTAACATTGAAATTCCCAAAGGAAAAGAGATAGAAAAAGAAGAAGAAAAACCATCTGTTAAACCAGTGTTTAATCGAGGACCACTTAGGGATCTTATGGTTGAAACAATCACATGGCTAAGAGAGAAAGCAACTATTCTCCCCTATTCTGAAATTGATATTCGGCTTATTATCCATGAAGGGCGAATAAAACGGGTAGAAAGAACAATTGTTGAGAAATTGCAGGAGCCGTAATAATTGTTTTTTAACAAATCACGCCGCCTTCCTGTACCAAATTATGACATTTAATAAAGAAGTGTCCAACAGTTTAAGTCCCATCTCACCTGCATGCTAGAACGCACAAAGGCGGGGTTGCAAGACCCCGCCTTTTAATTTACTCTCCAATAGGTTGAGTTTACACTTAATATGCTATACCCATCTTTTGAGCTACGTCATGTAGCTTTTTATCCTTGGTCCATAATTTACAATCTGATAGTAAAGATGAGGCGAGAAGATTAATGTCTATGAATCCTATTCCCTTACCCTGAAGTTTATTCATCTCGATAAAACGCAATAATTCCTGAAGGCTTATTTCAGGTGACGAATCAAGTGTTTGCAGCAGGTTTAGAATCTCTTCGCGGTTTTTCATGGTTCCGCATGCAAGTTCCCCGATAATAAAAGGATGAATTGCAACATCGGTATTATTCAGGAGTTCTTCCAACCGGGGATGGCTCCTTCTGAAGTGTTCGATCCATATGGATGTATCAACGAGGACCATATGCCTAGAACTTGTTCCTTCTTCTCGGCACTGCAGTCAACGACTTCTCTGTCCCACCGAGCTTCGCAAGACGCCTGCTGTTCTCTCTTTTAATAAGGACTTCGAGACCAAGGCGGACAAGAGTCGTTTTTTCCTCTATCCCGGTGAGAGCCGAAGCCTTTTTAATTAGTGAATCGTCAATATTTATTGTTGTTCTCATATGCATCAATATGCATATTTTAAGCATATTAGTCAAATATTTTTTATCATCGATATTGATAAAAAATAGAAACAATTTATAATTTGCATATGTTTTTGACCAAAAGTCAATGGGGAAGGGATATTAAAGTACAAATTGATTTGGGGAAACATAGTTACCTGTCGTTTTCTACCTCCCAGATCATAAAATTGATTATAATCCCATCAATGACCGAGATCGAAAATCGTCCCTGATTGCCCGCAGAACGGGAGTTAAACTTTTCAGGATGCGGGATTTCCCGCCTCTTGTTGTTTTCAGGCATATTGTTGACCTGTTCCATGACTTTGGGATCGAGAAGGAAGGAAAAGGTGTTTAGTGATAGTATTCACCTGACACATTCCTCTGAAAGACTTGATTTTCAGGCTACGCTATCCATCTCCATTGGTTCATTTTCAAATGGCCTGATACCTTCAACAAATGCCTGATATGGAGTCCGACCATTCATATTACGACCCTGATGTGACCTCTCATTGTTGTAATGCTCAAGGTACGTGTCAAAGTCATTTTGCATTTCCTGAACCGACTCATAAAAGTTAGTCCTGCCGGCGATTCGGAAACGCCCATCAAGGAACGTTCTATGTAGACGCCCAACATATCCATTACTCTGAGGCCTGCGCACCTTGGTTGCCCGATGCTCAATATCCTCAAGTTGGAGAAACAGTTCGAATGGATGCTTCTCCGGACGGCCGCAGTATCCACGTCCATTGTCAGTCAGCACTGTTTCAACCTTAACATTGTGCTCTTCAAAGAACGGGAGCACGTAATTGTTAAGCGTTTGAACCGCAGTTACCGGAACCTTGGTCGTATACATCCGGCCCCTGGCATACCGGCTGTGGCAATCTATAACCGTCTGAAGGTATACCCTGCCGATCCCCTTGAGAGTACCCACCAGAAACGCATCCATTGCCACCAAATGGCCCGTAAAATCAGCCTGAATATGCCGTTCGCGGTATTCCGGGCTGAATTTCTCTAGTAGCCGAACCTGCTCTTCCGTAAGCTCAATCTGCGTATCTCGTTGATGCTCCTCAAGCCTCATAAGCCTTTGGTGTCTGGTCTCAAGCTTGTTTCTCAACCATACTCCCCGGACACCACCGGAACTTGCCTTGACACCCTGCAAATTCAATTGCTGGGCCACGCTGAGGCATCCCTTCGTAGGATGCTTTAATGAACAATCCAGGATTGCTTCCTCAACATCCTCAGATACTCTATTGGGATGTGGACCTTTCGCCCCCGGAATCCTATCTAACAGCCCTTCGGCACCGTATGTCTGAAAATTCCTTCGGATTTCATAAAACCGATGCCGGGAATATCCCATGATCATACAGGCTTTGCTGACATTATCGAGTTCCTGGGCCAGCTCCAACAAATTTAGCTTTCTTCTTGCCGCCTTCTGTGTTACATTGGCATTGGCGGTCATCGTTCTCCTCCTGATATAAAGTTTTTAAAGCGTCATATTCTCCCCGTTTCACTCTCCGGGACAAAACCATTGGTCAATTACTCAGGAAGCGGCTATTGTTCCGTACGATAGCAGGGCAGCAGCTTTCTTAATTCATCCCTGTTAGACGCGAGAGGCATATTCGTGAAGAGATACCGGAGGTAGTGATACCGCTCAATCTTATTCGCTTTCGCACTTTCGACGAGGCTATACATGCCGGCGCTCGCATGGGCTCCGCGCGGGGTGTTGGAAAAAACCCAGTTTTTCCCCCCCGATAACAAAAGGCCGGGTAGTCCGTTCAATCGGGGACGCTTTCCTTCGGCCCGGGACATTATTCTCTCTGGGTTAAATACGCTGAAGCGTCCCGTTGCGCCCCTGCTGGACCGCATCATAGCCCGTCAGCCCTTTACCCGGCAATTAGCACTTATCACCGGCATGAAGAAGCCACATTTCCCCCTCTGCCCGCTGGTCCATCCGCCGGCGTTCTGGAAATCCGTGATCACCGGCGACCCCCTATCTGCCGAGGGGACTCTGGATCATGGGCTTAAACCCCCTTGTCACCATGACCGATCCCGCACAGACGGACAGGGCCCTGGAGCGTGTCGAGTACGTTGTGGTCTCGGATTTCTTCATGACGCCCACGGCCCAGCGTGCCGATCTTCTTCTGCCCGCGTCCACCTGGCTCGAGCGTGACGACGTGATGAACATCCACAAGCACTGGTGCTTCCTTGCCCAGCGCAGGGTCGCGATCGCGGGCGATACCCGCGACGACAGGGATGTCATGATCGACCTGGAGCGCTGCCTCGGCCTGCGGAAGGCCTTTTCCTGGAAGGATTATCCCGCGTTCCCGGAATGGATGCTGCAGGGAACGGGGATCAGCTTCGACGAGTTCTGCGAAAGGGGGATACTCACGGGCCCCATGAAGTATTTCAAGTACCGGGACAGCGGCTTTGCCACGGAATCGGGCAAGTTTGATATCTACTCACGTGCCCCGGAAAAAATGGGCGAATTCCGCCAGATCCCGTCCCTGAGGAAACGGCAGCCAGAGCCGCAGGCGGAGATCAATCCCGCCACTGCGACCGGACTGGGATTGAGGGAGGGCGATCGCGTCTGGATCGAATCGCCCCGGGGCCGCGTGGCCATGAAGGAGAAGCTCTTCGACGGCATCGCGCCCGGCGTCGTGTCGGCGCCCCACGCATGGTGGTTCCCCGAGGAGGAGGCCCCCGTTATGGTGTATGTCTCCACAGAATGGGCAAAGACAAGTACAGATAATTCCCATTTTGTCATCTGGGCTTGATCTGTGCCAAAGGAATTTCCACTAAATTCATCCACCGGAGCACAAAAAGAGGTATTTGTTATCCCCATGTGTAAGAACTTGTTTTAAAAATACTTGACGTTTCCTTGCAATTTGGCTATATTGCCAAATATAAAATATCTTTATTGAAAACCGGCTTACTTATGAAACCATTACAAATGAATAATAATACCTCATCAAGTTCATCCGGGCAGAATTGTTGCGCCCCTCCTCAAAACCAACTGAAACTCTCCCCTAATTTGGAAGCACGGCTTCAGGCCGTTAATTCTGTTGCGGAAATAATCAGTGAAAAACCTTCCTGGGTAACTGGCGTTATAAACACGCCCTCAGGCCTTGTTCCGGTAGTAACAGCTGTGTGGTCCCGTGAAGACCATTGGGGACAGATTCGATCGCGTCTCGGCGCCTACCGCATGGAATATACAGTCAAACCAGGCCTTTATGCAATTGGCACGCCCGATGCTGTTTCCGATATTTTTGTATCAGCCAATTACAAGCTAAGTTTCGATATACTTCGCCGCAATCTATCCGGCATAAACGGATGGATCCTCGTACTTGACACAAAAGGCATAAACGTCTGGTGCGCCGCCGGTAAAGGCACGTTCGGAACCGAAGAGCTGATAAACCGTGTCCTTGCTTCAAAGTTGTCAGGACTCGTCACGCACCGGAGGATCATCGTTCCTCAGCTTGGCGCTACGGGTGTAAAGGCATCAGAAGTGAAAAAGAAGACAGGCTTCACCGTTTATTTTGGGCCGGTCGAGGCTTCGAACATCAAAGGTTATGTAGATGCGCGTTACCATGCAACCCCTGAAATGAGGAAAATACGCTTCAACCTTGCGCAACGGCTGGTGCTTGTCCCGATAGAGTTGACCCAGGGCTTCAGATACGTTCCGATAACCGCCCTGATGATATTGATTATCTTCGGGATCCAGCCATCGGGCATCTTGTTTTACAATGCCTGGTTCGAGGGGTGGCCTTTTATCGTTCTGTCAGTGGTAACTCTTTTAGCGGGCGGCCTTGTAACGCCGGCATTATTACCGTTCATACCATTCAGGTCCTTTGCGTTAAAAGGCCTCTTCGCGGGGGCTGCCGTCATTGCGCCGCTTGTTTTACTTACGCCATTAGGCGGCAGCTCGATGTTTTACCGGGCATCCGCTTTGACGCTTTTCCCGCTTCTCTCATCGTACCTGGCGCTTCAATTCACCGGCGCCACGACCTTTACCACCATATCCGGTGTTAAAAAGGAATTAAAAATATGGATTCCCATATATATAGCCGGACTTGTTATATCAGTCATCATGTTAGTGCTTTATAAATTGCAATCCTGGGGATTAGTATGAAATACCTTAAAAATGTAGCCACATTACAATACGATCCTGAAAAATGCACCGGGTGCCGTAAATGCACCGAAGTGTGCCCCCATGCCGTTTTTGAAATGAAGGATGGTAAAGCAAAAATAATCGACAAGGACCGCTGCATGGAGTGCGGAGCCTGCGCGTTGAATTGTGAATTCAACGCTCTTTCAGTCGGTTCAGGCACAGGATGCGCCGCGGCTGTCATCATGGGAATGATCACCGGCGGCGAGCCCGTTTGCAATTGCGGTGGAGAATCGGGTGGCGTTAAATCAACCAGATGTTGCTGATGGGGGAGAATCATGGAACAAAAAATCCAGCCGCAGTACGGTGCGCGAGCAGTCATACTCAAAGCTATGGGGCATCCAACGCGGCTTTTCATTCTCGAAGAGTTAAATAAGCAGGAACGCTGCGTCAATGAGCTTACTGAAATGATAGGGTCCGACGTATCCACCGTTTCCAAGCATCTGAGCGTGCTTAAAAACGCCGGCCTGGTGTATGATGATAAGCGCGGCAACAGTATTTACTACCGATTATGCTGTTCCTGTATTCTTGATATTGTAAACAGCGTTCAAACCGTTATTAAAACGAAAGTTGAAAAGCAAATGGAAATTGCCCAATGCTGCGGGATAACGAGAAAATAGATAAGACTCCTTCATCTCTGTATTCTGATATACGATCATCACTCTCCCCTTATTTCCGTTCAGCGCGATACTTCCGCAGTGAAACGCTCTGGCGCGAAGGCGACACAAACGGCATGCTGGTGTCGCTCCTGGAAGGCCGGGTGAAAATATACCGCATCGCCCCGGACGGTAAAGCCGTAACACTGTACGTCATGCGCCCCGGTGACGTGTTCGGGTTTTTGCCCCTCATTGACGGGATGCCCTACACGGTTAACGCCGAAGCCATGGACGATATAAACGCGATGATACTCACGCATGAACAGTTTATCGAAGCGATGAAGGAGGACCCCCGTGCCGCCCTCCCTCTGCTCAGGTATCTTTCCGGACATCTCAGGTCGTCCTTTGATATCATCATGAGGCTCTCGTCGAGGGACGCCCTTTCGCGGGTTGCTTCGGCCCTGGCAGGGTTGCTGGAAGAAGGCGATCAGCGATCTAATGAAGGCGTTATTGTTATTCCTGTTTCCTCAAAAGAATACGCGTCACTCCTTGGTCTTACACCCGAAAGTTTTTCACGAAAAATCACGGAACTTGCAGACATGGGCATTCTTGAGCGAGCCGGCGTCAATCGGTTAAGGATAATCGATCATAAGCGGTTGTCGTCCATGGCGGTTCCGGGAATTTTAATTTAAGCCTGCTTAATCAAATATTTTATTCCAAAATAAATACACCGATTGATTGTAATCAACGCCATTTTTTCCCCAATTCATTACACTTGTAGTATGATAAAGCGATTTTATGCCGTATTCAGGCAGGATCGTCATTCATACTATATTACGTGAGGTGTTAATCATGATAAACCCAAAAGACTTCCTTGAATTCGGACAGAAATTTCATGGGCATAAATGCCCGGCCATGCCCATGGGCCTTCGGGTGGGCGCCGCAGCCATGAACAAGCTCGGCGTCGATCGCGCCAAAGACGGGCAGATCGTCGCTGAGATCGAGCTCGGTGAAGACCACTGCGCCACCTGTTTTGCCGACGGCGTCCAGGTAATTACCGGCTGTACTTTCGGCAAGGGGAACATCAAGAAGCTCAACTATGGCAAGTGGGCGGTTACCCTTATTGATCGCGCCACCGGGCGTTCGGTTCGTGTTACGCCGAAGGCGGAGGCCATGCTCGCCAACAAGGTCACCGAATTTTTCACGAAATACCGCGAAAAAGGCATACCGGCGTCGCAGGTACCGGACGAAGTGGTGGAGCCCCTGGTGCAGAAGGTAATAAACGCGCCGGAAGAGGCTCTCATTACCGTGGGTGAAATATTCACGCAGAAACTGCCTCCGAAAAAAGATTCCTTCGATGGTTTCGTGTGCGATATCTGCGGCGAGATGACCGTGGAGGGTTACGGAAGGCCGCTGGGCGACAAAAAGGTGTGCCAGCCCTGTTACGAAAAGGCGCAGGGGAAGGTGTGACATGAACAGGGGCGTCATCATCGCGTTTTTCGTCGTGCTGGCGGTGTCGGGCGTGTTCTCCATGTTCGGCAAGGGAGGGGGCTCGCTCTACACCCCCGTCCTTGTCCTGCTCGGATGGGGAGTCAGCCAGTCCATATCCACCGCGCTTTTCCTTAATCTCGTGACCGCCCTGGTTGCCACGATCGTATTTACACGGAACAAGCTGGTGGACTTCAAGTTCTCCCTGATTTTTCTTCCGGGCACGATCACGGGGTCCATCCTCGGGGCCCTGCTCAGCAGCCGGGCCCCCAAGGACCTTCTTCTAGGAATTTTCGCGGTATTTCTTCTCGGCGCGGGCGTTCTGATGATCCTTTCAAAGAAAGGCGGCGATACTGAGTCTTCCCGGCCCCTGACGTGGCGCCTGGGCGCGATCGTGGTCCTCTTTTCCTTCGCGGTGGGCGTGCTTTCAAGCCTTATCGGGGTCGGCGGCGGACTCATCATATTTCCCTTCCTCGTGCTCTACATGAAATATTCGGCCCGGATGGCGGCGGGCGCCAACGCCTTCATCGTCACCGTAAGCTCAATTGTCGGAACAATAGGACATTTTGCCATCGGCCATGTTGAATACCTGCTGCTCGGCGTCACGGCGGTCGCCGCGGCCATCGGGTCGGCAGTGGGTTCCCGGGTTACTGTGAAGGCAAGTCCGTCGTTCATTAAAATCGCTTTTGCTTTCATCATGTGGTTCTTCGCGGTAGAGATCATTCTCAAATTGCTGGGTATTATGTAAATTTTCAATTTTTTCTTGACAATTATTTTATTATTTACTAATTTGCCAAATAAGAACCAATAAGGAGTTTTAATTGGATAAAAAAGTCTGGTTAATTTGTGAAGAACGGGCCAAAATCATCAAGGCCCTTTCGCATCCGGCGCGTATATTCATGGTCGAAGAGCTTCAGAAAGGCGAACGGTGCGTCAACGAGTTGCAGGAGATGATCGGATATGATATGTCCACCATTTCCAAGCATCTATCGATTCTCAAAAACGCCGGCATCGTGGACGACAGGAGGGAAGGAACGAGCAGTTACTACTATTTACGGGTCCCCTGCATCCTGAATTTTTTCGGATGCATACATGAAGTAATGCAATCCAACGCCCGCCAATCCAATGACATCATGAAATCCATTGAATTGAAAATAAGGAGATAATGATTTTTTTGTGATGAATATTGACATTTTTGCCAAATAAGAAACAATCAAAAAACAACTCATGTTATCAAGGAGAAACTAATGGACTGGAAAACAGAATGGAAGCCTTTGTTTTGGATTGTAGCAATATTTTTGCTCCTGTTCTATCTACCGATTGGCGTTCCCCGCTTCGATAATGCCGTATTTGAAGCGCTCTACCTCGTTAAATGGTACGCGCAGGAGCATGTGCTTCTCTGCCTGGTGCCTGCCTTTTTCATCGCCGGCGCCATCGCCGTGTTCGTGAGCCAGGAGTCGGTCATGAAATACCTGGGTCCAACGGCAAATAAGGCCATCGCGTACGGCGTGTCGTCCGTGTCCGGTACGATTCTCGCGGTCTGCTCCTGTACGGTCCTCCCCCTCTTCTCCGGCATCTACCGGATGGGCGCGGGCCTCGGCCCGGCCACGGCCTTTCTCTATTCCGGACCTGCTATCAACGTGCTTGCCATTGTGCTAACGGCAAGGGTCCTGGGGATGGAAATCGGCATAGCCAGGGCCGTAGGCGCGGTGGTCTTCAGCGTCGTCATCGGACTTGCCATGCATTTTATCTATCGTAAAGAGGAAGTGGAAAAAGCCAATGCCGCCATGAACATGCCGGAACCGGAGGTCAAGCGGGCGCTCTGGAAAAATATCATATACTTCGCGTCCATGATCGCAATACTGGTATTCGCCAACTGGGGAAAGCCGGTTGAAACGAGCGGGTTCTGGTATATAATGTATAATTTCAAATGGGTCATTACCGGCGCGTCGTCGGTACTTTTTGCCGTGGTGCTGGTCTTATGGTTCGAGTTAAAGTGGTGGAAGGTCCTCATTGCCGCGGCGCCGGTTGTTGCCCTTTCAATCATAATTCCCGACCAACCCATCCTCGCGTTTTCAGCGGGCGCCATCGGCCTTTCAGTCCTCACGAGCACGGACAAAGGTGAAACCGGCGGTTGGTTCGTATCCACATGGGATTTCGCCAAGCAGATTCTGCCGCTCCTTCTCTTCGGCGTGCTTATCGCCGGCTTTTTGCTTGGCAGGGTTGGTAAAGAAGGCGTGATCCCGAACGAATGGGTCGCCTGGGCTGTGGGAGGAAACTCACTGTGGGCGAACTTCTTCGCGGCCATATCAGGCGCTTTCATGTACTTTGCCACCCTCACGGAGGTCCCCATCGTCCAGGGACTTATCGGCAGCGGCATGGGCAAGGGACCGGCTCTGGCGCTCCTGCTGGCAGGGCCTGCCCTCTCGCTCCCGAGCATGCTTGTCATTAAAAGCGTTATTGGATGGCAGAAGACCATTGTGTACGTAATACTGGTGGTCGTCATGGCCACGATAACTGGGATGATATTTGGAGCTTTATTTTAGGAGGCATTTTTATGATGATCGAAATCCTTGGCCCCGGCTGCTTCAAGTGCCAGAAGCTTGAGGAAGTAACGAAACAGGCGGTATCTGAGCTTGGCATCGACGCCTTTATAAACCACATAACGGATTATAACGGCATTACGAATCGCGGTATAATGATTACACCCGCCCTCGTGGTTGACGGGGTTGTAAAAGTAGCGGGGAAAGTGCCGTCCCTGGAAGAGGTAAAAATATTTCTTGGAAAATAATAGCTGAAACGTATTCATTAAAAAGGAGATTGCTCATGAAAAAACTCGAAATACTCGGCACCGGGTGCCCCAAGTGCATCAAGCTGGAGGAGCTTACCCGCAAGGCAGCTTCAGAGCTCGGCATCGAAGCCGAAATAACAAAGGTCAAGGACATCAACCAGATCATGAATTACGGCGTCATGATGACTCCCGCCCTCGTGGTCGACGGTGTGGTTAAGGTCGTTGGGAAAGTGCCGTCGTTGGAAGATATTAAAAAGTATCTCAAATGAGAGATCCCTTCGATGAATCTAAAGGACATTGTCATCCGGCTTGAAGCCGCCGAGATTCAAAGGATACTGGCCATTGAAATGGATTCGGACCGGGAGCAGGCCCTTGAGTTCATAAGGGAAAATCTTTTAAAAAAAGTGAAAAAGGCGCTCGAGTCGCATTGAACGCCCGTATTCGAGGCCAGTTACCGGCCTCATCAGAAAGACGTGTTTAGCAAATAATTTTACAAGGAGAAATAACATGGCTGAAAATTGTTGTGGTGCCGGAGGAGTGAAACTTCTTTACCCCTGTTCCGGTGCGGCCGATGTGGGCGAGCTTGCGGACCGTGCGGTTCGGAAACTCTGGAAGCAGGGCTTTGCGCAGAAGACCTGCCTGGCGGGCGTCGGAGGTGACGTACCCGGGTTCGTGCAATCGGCGAAGGGAGCCGAATTGAACATAACCGTGGATGGGTGCCCCATCGCCTGCGCGCGAAAAAGTCTGGAACGAATTGGCGTCAAGCCGATATCCATCATGCTTGCCGATCTTGGCTTCAAGAAAGGAGAATCGCCGGTAACAGAAGAGAACATTGCCAGAATTGCTGGCGCGGTCGAGGAAGCATGCTCAATATCGCCGAAAGCAGAAGCAGGTGCATCCCTTTCGGGGGGCGGGTGCTGTTCATAAGGCCCCAGACATGGAAACAAAAGTTATTGCGTTAACCGTTGACGATGAAATCCGTCTGAAGCGGATTGTTATCGATCGGGATAAAGATGATGCCCTCGAATTTGCAAGGGAGTTGCTTGGCCGGATTTCCGCTTCGGCCAATAAGCGGATGAAAAATCATCTTGATGCATGAATATAATGGAGAAGAACCGACATGAAAAAAACATTAAAATTAATTATTCCCGTTGTCATGGCCTTTGCCGTGGCAATGGCCGTGCCGTATCTTCGTACACCCGGCGGGTGCTCGTATCAGGCGCCTCTGATACTGTTCGGAAGCGTCCTCGGCTGCAGCCAGTCAAAACAGCCTGAACCCGAGAGTTCTGCTGCAGTAGTCAGCACGGACGATGCCGCGTCAGCTGCCGACGCCTCCGCCGATAAGAATACCGGTCCGGTTGAGCACCGGGTCACCTTCGTCGAGATCGGCTCGGTCAACTGCATACCCTGCAAAATGATGCAGCCCATCATGAAGGCCGTTGAACAGGAATACAAGGGCCAGGTTAAAATCGTGTTTCACGATGTCTGGACGCCGCAGGGAAAACAGGACGCCATGAAATATGGGATCCGTGTAATCCCAACCCAGGTTTTTCTCGACAAGAACGGCAACGAATATTACCGCCACGAAGGGTTTTTCCCAAAAGAGGAGCTGGTGAAAATTTTAAAACAGAAAGGAGTCCGGTAATGATTCTGGAGCTTTTTACCTGGCTTTCCGGCACTCTCACCAATTCCGCCGGTGTCGCCCTTGGAGGGGCCTTCATCTGGGGAGTGCTTTCCATCCTGCTGTCGCCCTGCCATCTCGCGAGCATACCCCTCATCGTGGGGTTTATCGACGAGCAGGGCCGCATCAGCACGAAACGGGCTTTTTCCCTCGCCCTCCTTTTTTCCACGGGGATCCTCATCACCATCGGTCTTATCGGCCTCATCACCGGCCTCCTGGGCCGTATGCTGGGCGATATCGGCAAATGGGGCAACTATTTCGTTGCGGTCATTTTCATCGTGGTGGGGCTGCACCTGCTGGGCGTCATTCCTCTCCCCTTTCTTGAAAAAGGAGCGAACGCGTCGAGTTTCAAGAGAAAGGGCCTGTTAGCAGCATTCATCCTGGGCCTTATTTTCGGCGTTGCCCTGGGGCCCTGCACCTTTGCTTACATGGCGCCCATGCTGGGCGTTGTTTTCAACGTGGCGTCAACCAGGCTCCTGTTCGCGGTATCTCTCATCCTCGCTTACGCCGTCGGGCATTGTTCCGTCATAGTGTTCGCGGGCACCTTTACCGAGGTGGTGCAGCGCTATCTCAACTGGAACGAAAACTCGAAGGGCGCGGTGATACTCAAAAAGGTCTGCGGCGTGCTGGTCATCGCCGGCGGGTTATATCTCATTTTTTCCGCCTGAGGCGCATCGCATGAGAAACAGGATACAATTTTTTTCGCTCTTTATCCTCGCGGCCTCGATCGCGGGGATGGTCCTGAGCGCGTTCCTTATTTTCGAGTACTTCGGCGTCACGGCTTCGGTCACTGACGCAGTATGCGCCCGGGGCCGGGAAGGCGTCAATGCCTGCATGGTGGTATCAGCGAGCCGCTACGCCGGCATCAGGGGTGTCCCCCTTGTGGGCGACATTCCCGTTGCGGTCATGGGTTATGTTTTTTATGGATTCATCGCGGCCCTTATCATCATTCACGGGTTTCGCCGCGACACGGAGAGCCTATCCATGGGGATCATCATTATATCCGTGCTGACCGGGGCCGCGTGTATTGCCGATATAACGCTGTATGGCATATCGGCATACATCATCAGGTTCATGTGCCCCCTCTGCCTCATGACCTATGCGGCGACAGTTGTTATCTTTGTGCCGTCACTGTTGATTCTGAAAACAACCATTACTTCCGTGCGAGGTTCTATTGCCATGAACATGTTGCGACATATCAGGAAATACGGTGTGTACATGGTATTGATCGCCATCGTTCTTGGCGCCGTGGGTATGGGCATCGGAGCCGGTGCGAGGCTGGTCGCCAATGAAGCGAAAATGGTTTCTCTCCAGGATCGTCTGAAAAAGGCGATTCGGCAATATGAAAACGCCAGGGAAATTGACATCGACACAAAGGGCGTGCCCCTCATCGGGAAACCGGGGTCACCGGCCCGCTTTTCAGTGTTCTTTGATTTTACGTGCGACCACTGCCGTGATGAAATACTCCTTCTTGAGCAGATGGTCCGAGAATATCCCGACGCCGTTTCCGTGTATTTTAAATACCTGCCCCTTAACGGCGACTGCGCCAATCTGGACAGAGGCCGCGACAATCCGTCCGCCGACGCCTGTATTGCCGCCGCGGCCTCATACTGCGCGTATAAACAGGACCGTTTTATGGACTATGCGAAATCCCTTTTTGAACTGTATCACGTAAAAGGAAATCCATTTAACGTGAAAAGTGTTCGTCACCTCGCCAAATCGAAACGATTTGATATGGCGGCCTTTGACCGGTGCTTCGACTCACCGGAAACCGGGAATGTTATCACCCGCCAATACCGCGAAGCTGAACGTCTCGGTGTGGCCAGCACTCCAACGCTTTACCTGAACGGAAAATTGTTGACAGCCGGATCGCGAAAACCGGAAATCATGAAGGGGCTTATCCGGTATTGCATCCAAAAAAATAAATCAAAATAACTTATTACAACACAAAACGGAGAAAATCGATGAAGAAAATACTTTTTGCCTTATTATTTGCCGTAACGATTGTTGTTTCTTTTGCTCAAACAGAAACCATGGGGCAAAACTTACCCCAAACAGTAGTATATTACTTTCACGGCCAGTTCAGGTGCTATTCATGCACACGCATCGAAGAGCTCACCCGCATGTCGCTCCAGAAAGGCTTCGCCAGGGAGCTTGCCTCCGGCGCGATCCTATTCCGTCCGGTCAATGTCGATTTGCCTCAAAATGAGCATTACATCAGCGACTATCGCTTACGTACCCGTTCGGTTGTCCTTTCCAGAGTCAATGGCGGAAAAGAGATTAACTGGAAAAATCTGGAAAGAGTATGGGATTATTTTAGTGATGAAAAAGCATTCCTTGGTTATATCATCAGCGAGATCAAGAGTTTTCGTCGATAACTTGCAGAAGGCTACATGAAATTTTTGATCGTTGTAACGATTATATCCCTTATAGTATCGTTTATCATGGATAAGAATAAAACAATTGCCGGCATGAAAAAGGGACTTTACCTTTTTGCGAACATTCTGCCGGCAATTATTTCAATTATGATAATCGTTAGCATTGTACTGCACTTTACGCCGAAGGAAACTCTCATTCGTTATTTAGGAAGCAATTCAGGTTTCGCTGGCTACATGGTTGCCGCCTTTGTTGGATCCATAAGCCTTATTCCAGGGATCGTTGCGTATCCCCTTGCCGGTATGCTGATAAAAAACGGTGTGAGCTATTCGATTATCGCGGTATTCATTACAACATTGACCATGGTAGGTATTATAACCATCCCGATGGAAGCCAGGTATTTTGGTTTTAAGACGGCAATTATTCGAAATATATTAAGTTTCTGCGGCGCTATAATCATCGGTATTGTAATCTCGTTTCTCTGGAAGCTATAGTGAAATCGTTCATAAAAGATCAAATAGCAAACATCACGATTATCATTACATTCATGATGTTTATTCTGTTCTCATATGTTTTTAATTATACGCCGGGCACGAAAATTTTTGAGGATAATTTTCTTCAATTCATTGAAGAAATGATGATGTTCCTTCCTCTCATGTTTCTTTTAATCGGCCTTTTCGACGTGTGGGCGCCTAAAGAAAAGATAGAACGACACATCGGATCAGACTCGGGAATAAAGGGCGCAGTCTGGATGATACTTCTTGCGATGCTGCAGGCCGGCCCCCTCTATGGAGCATTTCCCGTGTCATATGTTCTTTATAAAAAAGGAGCAAGCATACGGAATATCTTTATTTACCTGGGGGCTTTCTCGACCCTGAAGATACCCATGCTGTCATTTGAAATCGGTTTTCTGGGTTTGAAATTTTCTTTGCTCCGAACAATATTAACCATTCCCGTGTTTATTATTATCGCCATAATAATGGATAACTACCTAAAAACGAGAAATTTCCAGATCAAGGGAGAATAACACATAGCAACAAAATGATAATCTAACATGTAAATGTTGCCCTTGAATCATCAAGGTTGAACAATACGACCAGCCTGCGATAATGTTCCCGCGATATCGTACATGTTTGAGACTGTCCCGACTGCCACCTTGCCGGTCAATTCAAAATAATTCACGCAGGTACCGCATACGAGGATCTTAACTCCTTTTCCCTCCAGAATTTTAAGGTCATCGAGCACATCTGACCCTTCACCCGCATGTTTTACGCCTGTGTTGTAAAATATCATGATATCCGGTATCGGATCAAGTTCAGTTGCGGTGTGAATGAATGCCTTCATGAGAACGCCGCCCAGTTTGTCGTCACCCCTTCCCATGGTGTCCGCAGCGATGACAAATACCGTCGGACCGCCGGCAGCCGTCATGGCACCGGTTGTTGCCGCTACAGGATTGTCCTGCTTTTTTATAAGATGAATTTCATATAACCCATCAGATTTCCCGCTGACTTCAATTGAACAACTCTCATTTGAAGCAAGTCTGGTAATGTTTTCAACTGCTGTGTCATTATCCACTATTACAATAACATCTTTATGCTGTTCAAGAGCTTTTTTCGTAAGAATTACAGGTTGAGGGCATGCGAGTCCTTTTGCGTCAATAATTTTCGGCATAGTATTCTCCAGGTGAATGTTTAATTTACAAGAAAATATTTTATAATGCTGAAAACCGGCGGGGGCGCTGTCCGGCCCCGCCGCCGTTATCAAATAATCAATTATTGAATTACCTTGTCTAATGATTGTAATTTATTTGGCAATGGCTTTTTTAAATGCCTCACGCACCAGGGAAAGTTTTTGCGAAGCCTCTTTAAGTTCAGTTCCGGGCTTCAGGCCAACTCCGCAAAAATAAGTATCATCGACGGTATAGATCATCATGGTCATGTTTGACGCTTCAACAACGAGTTTTTGCGGTGTGCCGCCCTGCAGGGTGCAGGGCGGCGCAACGGTTGTAATGCCCCACATAGGCCTCAGGAATATCTCGCCTTCAGAGATACCTTCGAGCATTGATATGAGCAGCATTCTTGAAAAGATTCTTTCGTGTGACGAAGCAACACCGATTGTGTGAGAAATAGCCTGTAAAAGTTGTGTTTTTGTCGGTATGTGCCTACCTATATATTTATTCCCGGGGGTGGTATGATTTGACGGTTACGGTCTTTCCTTGACCTATGTGATCTGCTCGGTCTGCGGCAACACCTTTGACGCGAACGTTCCAGTGTCGTGCGATATATGAGGCGTGCCGAAAAAGGATTTCACCGTGATCAAATAAATGGCGGAGGAATCATCCCCCGCCTCGCACGCTGATGATGAACGAAGAAAGGCATGCGCCCTCCTTCGTTTGTTGTGTTCAGCGCCCTGTCATTTCGGAAGGGCCTTGGCGACTTCCCAGAGAGCGCTCACGACCTGCGGCACGCGGTCGGTGCTGAGTCCCACGTGCGCCCATATAAGGTAGTTCTCGTTCAGCTGGAAATTGCCGCACTGGTCCTTGAAGCGAAGGAGCGCGTCGCAGAGTTGAGGCGTGAGGAGGGCCTGCACCCTGGCGCTGTCGGCGCCGTTCACCTTGAAGGCCTTGTCGAAACCTGGGTAGGGGATGGCCACCTCGCCGATGTTGGTGAGCTTGCCCAGGAGCGTCTCGGGCCGTACCAGTATCTTCGATCCCTTGAACGAATCCGGCATCATGAGCTTCACCGTGGTCAGCTGGTCCGCTTTGCTCCTCTGGTGCCGCTTCATGTAAGTGCTACCGTACGAATGCGTTCTCAGGATGCTTGTCGCGGCGCCCAGCAGGGCCGTCGCGGTCTGGGCCACCGCGGCCTCCTGCATCCTCTGTGTCGTGTCCATGTCCGTGTACGGGTTCCGGTAGAGGAGGCTCCCTTCAAACTCGCCCCAGTAATCGGTGGTCGGCGTCACCACGATGGTGCCGAGTGCGCTCCTGACCGTGAGGATCGGATAGGCCTTGAATCCATTATATTCGGGGACCTCCGGCGGATCGCACTGGAGGGTCTGGGCCAGGCGATTGTAATCGTCGATATATTTCTGCATCATCTGGTTCTGCATGCCCACACGGCCGCCGCTCATCATGGGCTTTATGAATTTGACGAACATGATGACTATCATACCGACGACAAAGGCAATAGACACAAAGGCCAACAGGGTATTCATACGCGTTCTCTCCTAATTGTAATTTTTTTGCGTCATAATTCCTGCATAACGTGAATTCGCCCCTACACCGTGCATGCAAATTTCGGGCACCTCGAAAAATCAGATTTTTTATTCAAAGCGCCCTTACGGAAACATGACGCTTTAGTAACTACTAAAATGCTTAAAAGTCAGGGTGAAACCAGTGGCCACTATGCCGCTTACTGGCAGATTATGCAATCACAAAAAGCCTTTACAAAGCCCTGAAGACCTGGTATTCTTGTCTTAAATTTTTCCAGCTCTTCCGCGACTACCAGATCGTGTTCACCTTCATGGTTGCCGACATCGACGCGGCATGAGGGCGTATCACCCACGATCAGGCCTGCCACCCCCCACGTTTATCCTGCGCGGCGATGGGACCTGTGCGCGATCTATCCGGGGAAGGGCTTCAAAGAGGCGGGGACGGGCTCCTGAAAAGGTACGCATGGGTCCACGCACCCATAGGAATTTCATGCCACGCGTTTCCCCCGCGCGGCATGAAATTCCCTGCCTGTAACGCGTCGGTGATCAGGAAGCCGGGCCCGCCGCCCAGTCGACGACCACGTTATTCGGTCCGGCGCCGAGCTTGGCGTGAAGCTTCGAGCCCGGGTACAACAGCGGCAGGGCTGTAGCGGGCACCGGATTGCCGACCTGCACCTGGTAGGGGGTATCGACCCCCTCGTAGACCGTGAGCGTCAGGAGAAACATCTCTATGCCATCGGCGTTTTTGAGTTTCATCGGCTGGCTCCCGACAAAGACCACCTTGATCGGTTTGCCATGTTCAAGAATGTAGGCCGCGCTGTTCTCTCCTGTGCTCCTGGGAAGGGTGACCGTTGGCAACTCGGATTTAAAATCGATGAACACCTTACTGTGATCACTGGGATCCACACGCACGGGGACCACAGCGCCCTTCGTGAGCTTTGCGAGGACGACTTCCGGGATCCGCTGCACCGCGGACGCCTGGAAGGGTGCGACGTTGTCAATCATCACGTTCATGGAGAACGTGCACTTTCGCTCGACCAGATTGTTGCCAGTCCTGAGCGTCACGCTGGAGATGGATATGTCCGTGATTTCACCTCTGCCGAGTATCCCGTTGCTGATTACCGAACTGTCAGTCGAACCGATCAGATTGCTAAAAAAACCCATGGGTGCCTCCTTGGTTTATTATGTGAAATGTGTATCATGCCAGCCAATGAGTAGAGGGCATGATCGGATTTTGTAAATAACTATTATCATCATGTCGCAAAAACGCCCTTACCCCACCTGGCGCAATAGACATCATTGATCTTTTCAGCAGTTCGCACAATCAAAAAAAACCTTTGAATCGTGCAAACCCCGGGTATTCTGGTCCAAAATGTTATTGATAATCACCTCGTACACCATCACTTCCCTTGAAATTCCTTGCAGGGTCAGCGTTCAATTTTCTACTAAAATGCTCCGTATTCAGGGTGAGGGCAGGTGACACAATGACACTTACTGGCAGATTGTGCAATCACAAAAAGTCTTTTCAAAGCCATGAAGACCTGGTATTCCGGTCTTACATTTTCACCCTGAGCCTGCCGAAGGGTCGTGCGTCGGTCCGGAATTCGCAAAAATTTTTCTAAAAATGAATAGTTTCCCCTTTCGCAGGAAAATATACCAGCGGCAATTTCGTATTTCTAACAAAAATTATATTGTTAAATGGAATTCGGAATGTATAGCTATTTCACGGCCTTTTCTTCATTCGGAAATAGCCGTTGACGAGCAGGTGCGTTTTTCAGAGTGATCTCCATTCCTGTTCCGCAAAAAATGAGAATACAACAGACGGAATCATCTCTTTTCCGCACACCGGGCATATTTCCGGATTAGTATCAAATGAATTCTTTATAGCACGGGCCCACGTTTTGTGCGATATTTCTTCCAGTTTCTTTCCTGTTCCGTGGGAATATATACTACAATAGCGTATTTCCTTGCGATGCTTGTCCGGTAGATAGAAGATCATCCGGGCCATGAAATCCTATATATCGAGTGTCATTACGGAATAGGTCTTTTCTTTAGTTTTTCGAACCACCTTGCTTATGGTTATGCATTTTGATGGTGGCCCTTAAAACGTCCGGCGCCAGCCAGACACCTTGCGGGGACTGCTGCTCCCGTCAGGATGCCGTAGTGCCGGGCGTGGACAGGAAATCCAAAAAGCGCTCGGCGATGAGCCGAAATCCCGTCGAAGCTGTGTTTCGGTAAGTTCACCCCGAAAGCCCCTCGCGGCGATTGAGCGACCACGCGGGGGAGGGCGAGGGGGTGCGCGTGCACGCACCCCCTCGCGATATTGCGCGACCAGATCCTGGTCAACCCCGCGCGGGGTGGCGCAACGGCTACAATACCCTGCAGGGGCAAGATACACGGTAAGTCGACCACAGACGTAAATGAGTGAATTACGGTTTTTTTTCAGCAGTCATATATTATTTGACAAAATATTTATGGTGCGTCATAATTTATTGAAGAGTTAATCAAACGAGAAATTTTCTGTAAAATAATCTACAAGAAGAGAATAATGTAGAAGATTTTCGAGTTGTGCTGAAAAGCGGTTGTTATTTAGGAGAGAAGCTTTCGCCAGAGTGAGAGGTGCTATCATCGGGAGGAAGTGAGAATTTGTTGCAGTAATATTGATTCTTACCTGAATAAAAAAAGTAAAGAAAGTATAACAATGTAGGGGGGAGATTATTATGAAAAAGCTCTATTTTCTTATTGTGATAATAATTATCACACTTCCAATTCTTTCATGTAATAAAGCGAAAGATCATAAACAAGAAGTGCTTCTGATAGGATTGGCTCTGAATACTGGTAAATTATGGTCGCACCAGGCATACCTCAAAGCCCCGAATAATTCGAATGGAGATATTTTCGGTAATTCTGTGGCGATCAGTGGAGACACCATCGCGGTTAGCGCAGTTAATGAGGATAGCACCACTACCTCAATCATCAATGGCTCTGATCTGAGCAGTACCAATAATGCAGGCAATAACAACGGCGCGGTGTATGTGTTCACCCGCACTGATAGCACCTGGTCGCACCAGGCGTACCTCAAAGCCCCGAATAATTCGAATGAAGATTATTTCGGTAGTTCTGTGGCGATCAGCGGAGACATCATCGCGGTGAGCGCGATTTATGAAGATAGCACCACTACTTCAATCATCAACGGGTCTGATCTGAGCGGTACCAATGATTCAGGCACTGACAATGGCGCGGTGTATGTGTTCACCCGCACTGGTAGCACCTGGTCGCACCAGGCGTACCTCAAAGCCCCGAATAATTCGAATGATGATTATTTCGGTAGTTCTGTCGCGATCAGTGGAGACACCATCGCGGTTGGCGCGCCTGGTGAGGCTAGCACCACTACCTCAATCATCAATGGCTCTGATCTGAGCAGTACCAATAATGCAGGCAATAACAACGGTGCGGTGTATGTGTTCACCCGCTCTGGTAGCACCTGGTCGCACCAGGCGTACCTCAAAGCCCCGAATAATTCGAATTTGGATGTGTTCGGTAATTCTATCGCGATCAGTGGAGACACCATCGCGGTTGGCGCGCGTTTGGAGGATAGCACCACGACCGAAATCATCCACGGGTCTGATCTGAGCGGTACCAATGATTCAGGCGATAACAACGGCGCGGTGTATGTGTTCACCCGTCAGTAACATCCGTAGGTAATCGATGTAATTGAGCCCCGCGGGGGTTGAATTGAATCTGCATATATTTCACGAAATTCCTGCATCGTGAAAAAGAAGGAGTGCCGTATGTCATTCGAACTCAAACAGAAGCACCTTCTGATAATCATGAGCTCCGTGATAGGGTTACTCATCGCAGTGATAGCCATGATGTTTCTTCGCCTGAACCGTATGGAAGAACGCTATCTTCAGATCATAGCAGACTCGCAGCAGGCAGGTTCCGGCAAGGGAGGATATCAGTCAGATCCCTACCTGCGAGGGCAGGTAAAGAATACGGTGACAAAACATTATAACGATATTCTTTCCTGTTATTCAGACTTTCTCGAACGAAACAAAACCAGGTCTGGCGCTGCGTTCAAGAAAGAAGGGGCCGTAACCATCGACTGGGAAATTGAGACGGATGGATCGGTACTCTCGCCTGGGGTGGTCCGTTCCGACCTGACGGATGCAGAGTTTCATGCCTGCCTGACAAAAAAGATCGCTTCGTGGCAGTTTCCTGAGCCGCCATACAACATGAAGAAGTATGTGGAACATACCTTTAAATTTCAAGACGCGCAGAAAAAGTAAAACACCCTTACCCAATTTTTGGGATTACCTGCCCATCGAAAATGAACCTCATGCCACGAACATTAAACTGCACAGCGTGCTGTGTGAGGGCGAATTCCGCGAAGCGGATTCGCCCGGGTTCACTCTGATAGCCCTCGCGGCGACTGAGCGACCACGCGGGGGAGTGCGAGGGGGTGTGCGTGCACGCACCCACTACTCATCAGCGATGGTTTCGAGAACATTTTGTTTCTACCGTGCGATCCCGGTATCGTTGATCGCGTTCCAGAAAATGGACCGCGCGGGATGTCTTCCCGGTTCAGTGTGCTTAACCAGTTCGCCGTTTTCAAGGATGACGAAATCATACCCATTATAATGGACGCAATAAGAGGTATAATATCCCATGTATGTGCCATAGTGTCCTATGGCACCGTTATCATTGTATATACCAAGCCCGTATTTGACGGGCCAGACCTCAAGCATACCGTCTTTCATCTTCATCCTTCCCTGTTGAAGCTCCGCGCTCAGGAGGCTTTTGTTAACGAACGTATTCGTCCATAAAAGCAGGTCTCCAACCGTGGATAATATTCCGCCGGCAGCCCATGACCATGAGGGGTCCGTGGCTTCAGACAGATCGGCCAGCCGACTGTCAACATACTTGTATCCGTGAGCGAAGGGAAGAGGCATCATCGGGCCGCTGGCGACCATTGAATTGCTCATTCCCAGGGGCGCAAGCAATCTGCTCTCAACTTCCCATTCGTAGGAATTCCGCGTTACCTGTTCGATAACAATGCCCAGAAGAACGTAATTTGTGTTACAGTAATTAAATAATGTGTCGGGAGGGGACGGCAGCGGATTAGTGCTTTGAGCGCTCATTCTCATAATTTCATTCGGGCTCAATTTGACGAGCGGTTTATTCGATGTATAATCAATAAATTCCTGCGTTGCCCCGTAGTCGACCATCCCGCTTCTCATTTCCAGTAGATTTCTAAGGGTTATGGTGTCCCCGTATGGTATCGTAAAATTGAAATAGCCGGGAGTAAAAAATTTTGTGATGATTTCATTCACCGTGTCGCCGAGGGAGAGCCTGCCCTCGTCGACCAGTTCCAGTATAATGGTGGCGGTAAATGTTTTTGTCATGCTGGCGATGCGAAAATGCAGGTCCGTCGACATTGCTGTTACCGGGGATCCCGGCTGAACGACTGCGTGGCCGCTCGCGCCTGTCCATATCGTACCGTCGGGAGCACGCACCCCCATGACCGCTCCGGGGATTCCCAGATCCTGCACGGAGCGATCAAGCGATAGCGCAAGAGCTTTCGCCAGTGTCGGATTGAACTCAACCGGCAGCAAGGGGGAAACATGGGAAGAAGAGCCGTGTTTGCATGAGACGCTCTGGGCCAGGAGAAAGGCGCAGAAACAAATGGCGGCAAACCTTGACGTACTGATTTTTTTCATATCACCTGCGCGGGCACTGAAATTGAATCGGGCACCCTCTCCTTAATAAGCATGTACCAGTGGGTTTTTAGTGGCACTTTAAAATAATTCGGGCGCCAATATTCTGAATATTTTTATATTGATTTCAATCGATGATCCGGTATAATTTTCCTCGTTGCACCTGTTGAGCATGACGACGACCGCCAGGTCTTTTTGGGTTGAATAGAAGATGGCAGTTTCGTGACCCTGTATGGTACCGGTGTGGCCACGCAATCCATTTATCTCCATCAGTCCCAGCCCGTAGGTCGAGCCATCTACCGCCGGCACGAAGGTGAAACATTCCGCTTTCATCATTTCAGAGAGCAGGGATCCGTTTCCCAGCACCTTGACCCATTTGGCCAGGTCACGGATGTCTGATGTCATGGCACCGCCCGTCCAGGGTCCCGAAGGATGGACCTTTATTACTTCCACCAGATTTCCGCTCGAATCCATCTTGTACCCTGTGCAATAAGGCGTGGGCGCCTCGGACGTTGTGGGAAAAACAGTGCTGGATAATCCGACTTTATCGATCGTCATTGCGGTTATTACCGATTCGGCGGAACTGCCGGTCACCTTCTCGATGATCAAACCGAGCAAAAAGTAATTTGAGTCAGAATACTTCCATTTGCCGGCCGTTCCCGGATAAAAATCCGGGCTCCCTGACCTGATGATGTCCATTATTTCGGTTTTTGTCCATTCGTAAAGCGGATTGACAAGCCAGATGTCCAGGAATGCCGCAATTTCATTATAACTCGCGACGCCGCTGGTGTGGTTCAGCAGCTGGCGCACCGTGATGACATCGGCATAGGCGATCCCGCTACCGGGCAAATAATATTCAAGCGTTTTATCCAGATCGATTTTCGGGTCGACAGGATCGTCAGCAAGCTGGAGAACCGTCATTGCGGTATATGTTTTAGTATTGCTGGCAATACGGAATTTTAAATCACCCTCCATCGGGGTTGAGGATGAAATATTCGAATAACCCTTGGCAATGATTATGGGCGTGTCCGTGGCCCCGACTATCCCCACAAGCGCGCCCGGCGCTCCTGATTTCTGCAGTACTTCTGAAATCACTGATTCGATTCTTATCATTTGCGCATTGCTGAAATATCCGACAAGGGCAGTTTGCTCAGGGCTTAAGTGCTTGCTGTTATTGCTGGCGCAACGGGTAGCAATAGAACCGGCCAGGAGGACGCACATCAATACCGTTAAGCGAAACCATCCACATTGTTTAGCGGAGACACTATTGGGCTGTGATATACGGCTGTTATTTGCCAAGACGGCGCCTCTCTCATCCACTCATCCATGCGGCAAGTATAATAGATTTTTTCCGGAGCTGGCGTCACGCGCCCGCGGTCACGACTATCCGGGACCAATGAAATTTCATCCGGCCTGAATTCATTTTCAAAATACGGTTTGATATGAAAAAGTCTGGAAAAATACTGGTGACAACAGGATTTTTCCACTCCGATCGGCTGTTGATTTGGGATAATTGGAAAAATTCATATTGCAGGGCGGCTACCGTCCATTTCGGCAATCGCCGGTGGTGCCGCCGGTGCGGCTTGTGAAGGCATAACTGAAGGCGTTTGTGGACCGTCTTTTATTCCGGTAATCAGAATGCCGGCGCGACCTTATCCCGTTACCGGATCATGGTGTATCTTTTCCCCCGCCCGGGGCGTGAAACGATTTTCGAAATTCCCTGGGCGTGCGGCCGGTTACGGAAAAAAACGCGTAGTTGAAGTTGCGAAGGGTCCCGAAACCCACATTCATCGCGATGGTAATGATCGAGTCATCTGACTCGCGGAGCAGGCGCATGGCCTCCGTGATACGCAGATCGGTCAGGTATTCGTTGTATTTTTTCCCCGTGTACTTCTTAAAGTAGCGGCTGAAATTGTCGGGATGCAGGTCGATCGCGGCGGACAGGTTCTCGCGCGATATGTCTTCCCGGTAGTTCTCGCGCATGTATTCGATGGCGGCGTTTATTTTTATCTCGATGGTATCGGTCATCCCGTGCGAAGCGCTTCGCATCCTCTTGTTGAGCAGGGCCCTCAGCGTTTCGTTGTCGGCGGCGAGATGCGCCGCATGGCGCTTCGTACGGATGAATTCGCGCGTCATGTCAATCACCTGCAACACGCACATCAGCAGGGTGCCCACGGGGAGGAGGCTGATCGACGGGACCCCCAGGGGGACGAGCATTTTAAAAAATAGAGGAAGCAGCATGTCGAACATTGCGGAAAGCACCAATACGGCCAGCCCCAGTTGGACAAACAGGGCGTTCTCGCGCCCCATGAGGGCCGTGCGAAGGAGAATAAAAACAGAAAGAAAAAGCATCGATGCGGCCACAAGATGGAAAGGGAGCAGCATATACTTGATATGTTCCGCCGGAATCATGGCCAAAACGGCGGCAATCGCGCCATTAAGAATGACGGCCATCCACGCCAGGGAGCGCGGAAGATCCATCGGATAAAGACGCCGGAGATAGACGATAAAAAATGCGAAGCCCATGCAGTACGCCAGGTGCGACCAAATGTAAGAGCGCCACCATGTAAGAAATGGGATCACGGAGATCCAGTAGCTCTTATCGCTCCCGCTGATTTCGGGTATGAAACACCAGCAGATGAGTCCCAGAAAGAGATACCGATGTTCCGTGCGCTGCAGGGAGAAGATGAGAAGCTGATACAGGCCGAGCAGTATGAGAATGCTCACGCGGAAAACTGTCAGGACATTGTCCACCCGCAGGGAACCTTCCAGCCGTGATTTGTTTCCAACAACAATCCGTCCTATGATTCCGCCTGCCGGAAAATGATAATTAGCAGCCTGGATAATCACATCATACCCCCCCTTCGCCTGCGGCAGGGGCACCACGTCGTCCGAAAAGGAGGGGACCGTGGAAGCGGCTGACGTTCCCGGCCTCCCGGCCTCATGGACCGGTTCTCCGTTAACGTACAACCGGTACGCTGACCTCACGAAGCCGATCCTCAGACCGAGGCCGCGTGTTTGCCGGTCACCGATGATCACGCGGAGCCGGTACGTCGCGTGGCCGCTGGCCAGGGACCCGGAATATATTTTCCATCCGGGATTCCATCCGCCCGGAACGTGCATGAAGCGCGCCCGGTCACCGGCTCCAGGTTTCGTAAAATCCCCGGGCTGGAGGAATCGCGACTGGTAAAATTCCCATTCCCCGTCAAGGCTGGCGGCACCGTCCTCGTCAAAATCCCATGCCGTGAGATCAATGGTTCCCCTGACGGCGCGCGGATTTTCAGTTCCGTGGGAGCCGCACCCCCACAGGATGGCAAGCACACCCACAAGCAGGATTAATTCAGTGATTGAAAAGAGCCGTGCGTGCATGTTAAACCAATGGAAATGACCTCATGAAACAATAAAAACCTTCCCGAATCGCCGACCGCACGTTCGTCATTATAATCGTTGCGGTACCGGTTGCAGGGTGTATAGGAATGACATTACAGTATACAAATTTGTTTTATTGACAGCACCGATATGTGCGACATACTGGCGTCCATCCTATCCCCGCCATTGATTTGTTTCAACACAAAAACACCTGCCGGGGGTGATGTAAAACAATGCGCGTGCTTATTCTCTGCCAGATCACGACATCCAACAAAGAAGTGTCCAGCAGGTAAATTCCCGTCTCGCCTTCAGAAAAAAGGCGGGGGTTCGCGCCCCCGCCTTGCATCTTGTTTCTTCTATTTCATCTTCATGCCTTATTTTTCATCCCGCCCCCCCTGAATGAGTGCCGTCTGGGACCCGCAGTCAGACGACATCGCACTCCCCGATGCATCGGCCAGGTTTAGCCGTGGTCATACAAGGTCGAAACGGTCAAGGTTCATCACCTTGTTCCACGCAGCGATAAAATCCTGCGCAAATTTCTTCAGTGAATCATCGCAGGCATAAACTTCCGCCAGGGCCCTGAGCTGGGAGTTCGATCCGAAGATCAGGTCGACGCGGGTCCCGGTCCACCTGAGCTCACCCGTCTTACGTTCACGGCCTTCGTAAACCCCGTCTTCCGCGGCAGGTTTCCACTCCGTGGCCATGTCAAGAAGGTTCACGAAGAAGTCATTGGTGAGCGATCCGGGCCGGCTGGTGAACACCCCGTGCCTGGTCCCTCCGACGTTGGTGTCCAGGACCCGCATGCCGCCCACGAGCACCGTCATCTCCGGTGCGGTCAGGGTCAGCAGCTGGGCTTTGTCGACCAGCAAATCCTCGGCCGGCACGGAATATTTCGCCTTGAGGTAGTTGCGGAACCCGTCGGCTTTCGGCTCGAGGACCGCGAAGGAGCCCGCGTCGGTCTGCTCCCGCGAGGCGTCCATGCGGCCGGGGGTGAAGGGGACCGTCACATCAAGACCGGCATTCTTCGCGGCCTTCTCCACGCCGGCGCAGCCGCCGAGTACGATCAGGTCCGCGAGAGACACCTTCTTCCCGCCCTTCTGATCCCTGTTGTACTCACCCTGGATTTTCTCAAGAGTCTGCAGCGCCTTGCTCAGTTGTGCGGGCTGGTTGACCTCCCAGTCCTTCTGCGGGGCCAGGCGGATGCGGGCGCCGTTGGCGCCGCCGCGCTTGTCGGAGCCGCGGAAGGTGGACGCCGACGCCCAGGCGGTCGAAACCAGCTCCGGCACCGACAGGCCGGAAGCCAGGATCTTTCCTTTAAGCAGGGCGATATCCTTATCATCTATCAGCTTGTGATTGACCGCTGGAATTGGGTCCTGCCAGATGAGCTCTTCCGCCGGGACCTCCGGGCCGAGGTAGCGCGTGCGCGGTCCCATGTCGCGGTGGGTCAGCTTGAACCAGGCGCGGGCGAAGGCGTCGGCGAATTCGTCCGGATTCTCCAGAAAGCGCCGGGCGATTTTTTGGTAAGCGGGATCAAACCTGAGGGACAGGTCGGCCGTGGTCATCATCGGGCGGAGCTTCTTTGACGGGTCGTGCGCGTCAACCACCATGTCCTCTTCGGCCACGTCCCTGGCCAGCCACTGATGCGCGCCTGCCGGGCTCTTGACCAGCTCCCACTCGTATTTAAACAGCACTTTCAGGTAACCGATGTCCCATTTGGTCGGATTCGGTTTCCACGCGCCTTCAATTCCGCTCGAAATGGTATCGGCCCCCTTGCCGCTCTTATAGCTGCTTTTCCAGCCCAGCCCCTGTTCCTCGATCGGCGCCCCTTCAGGTTCCGGGCCCAGATGCTTCGGGTCTCCCGCGCCGTGTGCCTTGCCGAAGGTGTGCCCGCCGGCCACGAGCGCCACGGTCTCTTCGTCGTTCATCGCCATGCGCGCGAAGGTCTCTCGAACATCACGGCCCGATGCGACCGGATCGGGGTTGCCGTTGGGCCCCTCGGGGGTTCACATAGATCAGTCCCATCTGCACCGCCGCCAGGGGGTTCTCCAGCTCGCGGTCGCCGCCATAACGCTTGTCGCCTAGCCAGGTATCTTCTTTCCCCCAGTATACATCTTCCTCCGGTTCCCATATGTCTTCACGTCCGCCGCCGAAGCCGAAGGTCTTGAAGCCCATCGACTCCAGGGCGACATTCCCGGCAAGGATCATCAGGTCGGCCCAGGAGATTTTCCTACCGTATTTCTTCTTGATTGGCCAGAGCAGGCGGCGCGCCTTGTCAAGGTTCACGTTATCGGGCCAGCTGTTGAGGGGTGCAAAGCGCTGATTGCCGCGGCCCGCTCCCCCGCGGCCGTCTCCCATGCGGTAGGTCCCGGCGCTGTGCCAGGCCATCCGGATCATGAGGCCGCCGTAATTGCCCCAGTCGGCGGGCCACCATTCCTGAGAATCGGTCATAAGCCTGTAAAGGTCCTTCTTCAGGGCGGCAAAATCAAGCTTCTTGAATTCCTCCGCGTAATTGAACTCAGGGTCCATCGGATTAGAGACCGGCGTATGCTGGTGAAGAATACCCAGATTCAAACGGTTCGGCCACCAGTCGCGGTTCGATGTTCCGCGACCGGACGGCGTTTTGTTCATATCTGCCATAATGGTCCTCCGTTGTGGTTATTCCTTTACCTGCGTTGTCAAAAACACCTGGAGCGACATCTGCTCTATCTGGCTCTGCAGCTCCTCGATGCCGTCCATGTGGGCGTCTTCATCGTTCAATATCTGCTGGAGAACATCGCGGGTGGCGAAATCCTTCACCTCGCCGGCGAGGATGATGGCCTCATTGTAGGCCTTGATGGCCCCCTCCTCCGCGATATGGTCATTGACCAGCTGCTTGTCCACCTTGTCCCCGATCATGATCTTGTTCAGCGAGCTGACCGTCGGCGTGCCTTCAAGGAAGAGGATGCGGCCGATGAGCTTTTCCGCGTGCTTCATCTCGTCTATGGCGCGCTTCTCGAAGTGCTTGTGGAGCTTTTCGTATCCCCAGTCGTCGCACATCTCCGAATGCACCATGTACTGATTGATCGCCGTCAGCTCGTCCGCCAGCAGTGCATTGAGCGTGCCGATAAGTTTCTCGTTTCCTTTCATTTACAACCTCCCAATTATTATTATTAATATTACGATAGCAATCCCTGAACCATGGCCGTCATTGACGCCATGGCATTTTTCTCTTGAAAAATTACATTACTTCTTCAGTCTGCGGCATTTGTCGCACACGCCGTAAAACAGTATGGTATGGCCCGATATCTGATTCCTTGTCATTGACCGGGCCTTTTTATTTATCTGATCCTGGTTGATCATGGGGAAATCAACGACGGTCTTGCATGTGTCGCAAATAAAATGATAATGCGACCCCGGTATGGCGTCGTAACGCTCCATGCCGTCGCCGAACTCCCTCCGGGTCAGGCGCCCCTCCTCGACCAGTATGTTGATATTGCGGTACACATTGCCCAGGCTGATGGAGGGCATTTCCTTTTTCAATGCGTCATAGACCTGCTGCGCCGTCGGATGATCCATGCGTGATCGCATGAACTCGTAAATCCTTTCGCGCTGTCTGCTTTTACGGCGTACGGTTTTCATATTAATAATGATTCTTAATATTAATAAAAAAAACGGCGGGGGTCAAGTGAAAACCGCAGAAATAAGCCGCGGAGATGTTAATATTTCAAGATTTTTCCGATAAGCGGCATGAAACGACTCAATCCGAATCGCAATGACTATAAAAAAGACACGCTACTCCCTGAATGTCACACGTATGGATGTTCCTATACCTGAATCGATCGACAGATCTCCTTTGATCTGCCTGGTGAGCATCTCCATGAGCTGCAATCCCATTCCCCTGGATGTACCCTTTTTCACGGCCTCCGGCAATCCGATACCGTCATCTGAAACGGTAAGGGTGATATTTTCGCCTTTTTTCACAAGCTCGACATTCAATGCTCCCATTGATTCGTCTGGGTAGGCGTATTTCACCGTATTGGTTATGGATTCATTCAAAATAAGCCCGAGCGGTACCGCGCGCTTGACATCGAGCCTGATGGCATCAAGTGTTATATGCACGTCAATACGCTTTTTTCCCACGGTCAATGTATCGACAAGGGAGAGGGTCATTTTTTTTATGTAATCATCCAGATCAACTTCCTGCAGATCGCCGGTATCATTCAACTGGGTATATATTTCCGAGATGGTGTGTATTCTGGACACCGTGTCTTTGATGATCTTTATTGAATGGTCATCGGTCGAATCATTTATTGAAAGGTTAAGAAGGCTCGCAATTATATTGAGATTATTCTTAACGCGGTGCTGGAGTTCTCTGAAAAGAACATTCTTTTCCTCCAGTGATTTCTCCAGGGCCTGTTCGGCGCGCCTGTGCATGGTAATGTCCCGGATAACCTCTATGGCCCCGATGGGCCGGCCCTCCGAATTGAACAAAGGCGCCGCTGCTCCCCAGAGATAGGCGCCGGTATTCCGATTCATGTGAGGAATGTATGATTCCGCATAGACCGTGTCCTCCACATGATTGACATGATCATATTGCGCCTCTATGGCGGCTGCGGGAATAAATATAGCGTCAATGAGCATCGGTCTCCGCCCTCCATAAAAAGGAACCGCATAGGAATAATCTCCCCGCCCGATGATATCCGCCTTATTCAATCCGGTCAACTGTTCCATGGCCTTGTTCCAGAAGACCACTCTCTGGTCTTGATCGATGACGAAAGCCGGATCCGGGAGAAACTCGATGATCTGGGCCATTTCTTTCTGATTGTTCAGCAGCTTCTCCATCAATCGATGAAAGGCGTTGGCAAGGTAGCCGATCTCATCCGGGTATTTGCCCAGGAGCGGCTTTAAAGGCAATTCGCCCACGGTCATTTTATTCATCGTGTCTGCGGCGCGAACCAGCAGACGGTTCAGTATCATCAGCCGGCGCAGCCTGGTCTGGGCGAAACCGGCGTAGAGGGCGGGGAAATTGTCTAAAAAATCGTCACGAAAACGGCCGTCCCTGTCCTCGAAGAACACCACGGCGGTCAATGTTTGATTGATATTGATGCCGAATATCTCGCCGAAAGTCGAAAAACCCGCAACGGGGAACGGCCACAGGGAAGACAGGCCGTCGAGATCGGGGGCATTATCAAGGCGGCGCCGGATGCAGTCGTTCAGGATCGCGGCAACCGGCCTTGGCTTGCCCCGCATGAAATCATCCAGATCGCGGCGCGTGGTTTCGACAAAATCGTCGGCTTCCAGCAAAAAGAGCTCATCACCGGGATTGATATCGCAGTAGAAGGATATTTCCTTCCTGTCCAGTTCGATAAATTTTGCAGAGCGGATATACACCTCCTTCTCAAGGTCAATACCGAAGGAATATCCGGTCAGTTTGTTATGGAGCTCCCCGGGAGTCACATCAAGCAGCATGGTCAGGTAATCCACCAGAGGAAATATTTGACCGGATTTTGAGTCCTGGACGTGAGATACGGTACGCCGGTCGGGATCGGCGTCCACGACGATAAATGAAACGCCGGTCTTGCGGAAATTATGCGATTTGAGAACGCTGTAGGCCATGCCGGTCGCGACCTTGACGAAAATCACAACCGCATGGTTTTCAATGATACGGGATCCGTCAAAAAGGTACGTGTGCTCATAATCCAGCCTGCCGCCGGCCGAACCCCCGACAAAAAGCACCGGAAAGCGGCCGCTGGCATATACCGCCTCCATGAACTGGCCTTCGCAGGCCGATAATCCGTCAATGAAGGTCAACGCAAAGCTGTCACGCACGCTGAGCGGAAAGGAAGGCCGGACTGACGCCAGCGACTCGGTGATTTTACTCACTCTTTCATCCCAGGGGACAGAGGGCGTCCCGCGACGGATATCCTCATTGGGCAGGGGAATGGCGTGAATGCTGACCGCATTGATCAAAGAAGGGGAAAACACTTCGACAACCACCGTAGACCAGGAATGGCCCGTGGGGCAATAGAGCTGATCGCCCTGATTGACTGAACAGAGCTCGCCCGCCGTGGACATCGCCACCAGGGGGGTATTCCCGGCAAGGCGCAATAACTGCGATGTCAGCTCCGTGAAATCCAGATGGGGCGAAATAAAGGCGATCGCCAGGGGAGATCTTCCGGTCGGGAACTGAAAAACCTCGCTCGAAAGTCCCGAAAGGGAGGGATCTGTTTTAATAATATGTACCGGTGATTCATCCATTGTATCATCGCCCGCTATCAACGATATACACGGTCTGTGCCCGCCACACCCGCACGTTCAATATATGGAAAAAACATCGATTATGACAATAAATTATGAATATTATTCCCTCCAAATCATGGTTTATTCTCATAAAACCTGTCCATCAGCCAGAAACGCTTATTCACCTCCGGGTTATCCATTGGCCTATAATTTATTATTTCCTTTCCTTTTACTACTACCGATATGACATAGGGTATTTTCATTTTCTCTGTTATGTGATAAAATGTGACAAAATCAGCCAGGTCCTCGGCCCAGTTCTGGCTCCCATAGAGTGACACGAAAGGGCTTCCCGCCAGGCCGCGATACACGGACGGGGCGTCGGAAGACTTTATCCTGGGTCCCTTGTTGAATCCATAAAAGGTCACATCTTTTCTGAAATCATGGCGCCCGACCGGCTCATTAATGGATTTCCAGATACCCTTGACAAAACCGGTCTCTCCCCTGGATTCGGGGTAAAAGTCCATCAATTCCTTTTCCACATAGGGCGTGATTCTACAGGCGTAATCCACGATATGGGCGCCCTCATGGAGCATTACATAGGTCATCTGATTGACGCCGCTGCCGCAATTCACCGAAATCCTCACATCGCCATCATCGATAAAGCATGAACGCTCCCGCCAGGTGAGCATTTCCGACAGGTCTTTCATCATTAATAGTCTGGGATTGATGACCAGGTAGAAATAAAGATTCTTTTTCCCGTCAGCGACCCAGTCGGCCCCGCCGCTTCCCAGGAAATTATTGATGAAATAGATGCCGATGAGACGCTCCTTCATCACCTTTTTATGGAGAGGCGGCAGCATCTCCAGGCTTTTCCTGATATCCGCCATCTCCCTGACGTTGGGCATGTACGGCGTATAATCCTTTCGCCCATCAGCCTCCATCCAGAAATCCAGGACGACCTTCGGCGCCGGCGCGACCCTTTCATGGAGCGGCAGTTCCTGACGTATCGTATAATTCCTGAATTGTTTTACCGGCAGTTCAATCGCCTTTTTGTCGCAATTGACCAGCAAAGCAGGAAGAGAGATGATAATGAGATATGCCATTTTTCTCATTGGATCTATCCTTTGTCATTTTACATATTATGGGGTATTAAATGATTACTACTTTAATTCGCTATTTATTCCACTATTTTATTTCTTTTTGATATATCCATTCTCCATGAACCAGTTAAGCGCCTTTTCAACCGCTGTCCTCACCGGCGTCTGGGGCAGGCCCAGTTCCTTCACCGCCTTAGAGCAGTCGTACCATTCCTGTTTTTTGCCGATCCGGATCTCCGATGCCGTGACCACGGGGGGCTTTTTCGTGAAAGAAGCGCCCAGCTCGAACAGGTATCCCATGGCGACGGCAGCATGGTACGGTATCTTTATCCGCGGCGGCTTTACCCCAGCGACCTCCGCTATCAGTTTGAAGTATTCGGAAACCGTCATGTTCTGGTTGCCGAAGAGATACCGTTCGCCGACCCTGCCCTTCCTGGCAGCAAGGATATGGCCCCGCGCGACGTCCTCCACGTCTATGATGTTCGTTCCCCCCTCGATGTACCCGGGCATCTGCCCCGTGGCGATATCGATGATCATCTGCCCCGAGGGCGTCGGCTTGATGTCGCGCACTCCGATGACCAGGGTGGGATTGACGACCACGATCGGCTGTCCCAGTGAAACGAATTTTCTTGCTTCCACTTCCGCAAGATACTTGGAGATGGAGTAGTGGTCCCCGGTTTTCCAGTGATTGAATTCGGCGGTCTCGTCCACCGGTATGGGTCCGTGGGCGCCCATGGTGTTGTTGGTGCTCGTGTACACCACCTTCTGCACACCGGCGTCGAGGGCGGCCCTCATCGATGTCTTCGTCCCTTCGACGTTTACCTCGTAGGGCAGCTTTTTGTCCGGCACCCAGTGGGCAAAAAAAGCCGCCGTGTAATAGAGCGTGTCGCAGCCCTTGAGGGCCTCTCGCACGGAGTCGCCGTCGCGGATGTCGCCATAGGCGATCTCAACGTCAAGGCCGTCGATGTTCCGCGTGTCGCTGGTCTTTCTGATCAGGACCTTCACCTCCTCGCCGTCCTTGAGGAGTTCCCTCACGATTGACGAGCCCATGAACCCGGTCGAGCCGGTGACGAGTTTTTTCATAGAGTTCTCCAATGACATGTTCATCGATGGGGAAAGCAGGGCCATACTCGCCCGCTGCGGCCGTGCCGGGCATACGACCGGATAATGGACAGAAGGAACCATATTTTTCACCTGCTGTCCAGCGCTTTTTATGTTTCAGGCCAATGGACCAGAATTCCCCGGCGAGGGAATGGGCCGTGACAGCGCGAGCATGTTTTTCCGGTCCGCGGGACGGCGGCTCTTCCCGGCGTCATCTATCCAAGGCGGGAATATCCCGAAATGACGCGGTCAGCGGTATACCGTCCGCAAAAAACAGTTTGACAAAAACCCCGACTGAAAAATATCCTCTGCTTCAAGTGATTAAACATAAAGAGGGCCACGCCCTCAACCCAATAGGAGCAGGGGAGCCCTGCGGGGCTTCTTAAGGGGCTCCGCCCCTTAGGCCCCGGAAAAAGAATTCCATGACCAAAATACAAGCTGTTTTCGGACCCGCCTGCCTCGTAACGGGAGGATCGGGATTTGTGGGACGCGCCCTCGCGAAAGCGCTCCTCGATCGGGGCTGCACGGTCCATTCCCTGGACATACGACCCGACGCGAAATCCATTCCCGGCGTGAAATATTTCACCGGCGACATCAGGGACTACGGCACGGTCCGCGCAGCAACCGAAGGATGCACCACGGTCTTCCACTGCGCCGCGGTCATGAATTTCCTCGGCATCTGCCGCCCCTCCGTGCGCCGCGAGGTGTACGGCATCAACGTCACCGGAACCGAAAACATTATCAGGGCCTGCCGGGAGTCCGGCGTGAAGGCCCTGGTGTACACGAGCTCCCACTGCGTCTGCTTCGACACCAGGCCGGTCATCGCCGGCGACGAATCCAAGCCCTACGCGAAGCGCTATCTCGACCTGTACGGCGAGACGAAAACCGCGGCGGAGAAGATCGTTCTCGGCGCCGACGGCGCGGGGGGCCTGCGCACCGCGTCGCTCCGCCCCGGCGGGGTCTGGGGACCCTCCGACGACTGCTACATGTTCTCCAAATTCATAAGCCAGCTGGTGAAGGGTAAGCTCGTGGCCACCATCGGCCCGGCGGGCGCGATCATAGACAACACCCACGTGGAAAACCTGGTCCTGGCGGAGATCCTCACCGCCGAAGCCCTCATCACGAAGCCGGAGGTCGCGGGCGGCCAGGCCTATTTCATCGTCGACGGCGAGCCGATGAACCTGATGGAATGGCTGCGGCCCCTCATCGAAGGGCTCGGATACCGGATGCCGACCCGTTCCATCCCGGCCCTGCCGATGTATTTCCTCGGGTTTCTCGCGGAATGCCTGCATTACATCGGCGGCCCGAGCCCCTTCATGACGAGGCTCGAGGTGCACAATCTCACCGCGAAATTCACGTTTCGGCAGGACAAGGCGCGGCGCCACCTCGGCTTTGAGCCCATCACCGGCAGGGAAAAGGGAATGAAGGAGTGCGTCGAATTTTATAAAAAGCATGTCAATGTCAATTAGACTAATCTGCCCCCCAACCCCCCGAAGGGGGGCTTGTAAAACCTGGACATAATAAAGAGTCCCCCTCCGGGGGATTTAGGGGGGATAAAACCATGAGAGCAATTCATCATGAATGTAAAAAAACCTTCCAGTACAGTACGGCAGTGGGATGAGGAATTCGACGTGGTCGTGGTCGGTTTCGGCGGAGCCGGGGCCTGCGCCGCCATCGAAGCCTCGGACAACGGCGCCAGGGTCCTCGCTATCGACCGCTTCACCGGCGGCGGCGCCACGAAAATGAGCGGGGGCGTGATATACTCCGGCGGCGGCACCAGGCACCAGAAGGCGGCCGGTTTCAGGGACACGCCGGAAAAGATGTACCGCTACATGATGCGCGAGATGGCAAGCAATCCGGCCGCCTGCAGCGACGACGAGATCGACCCGGCGGCCATGAAGGCCTTTTGCGCACAGAGCGCCGGAAATATCGACTGGCTGGAAAGCCTCGGCCTCGTGATCCCGGAAACCTATTTTCCCGGCAAGACCAACCAGCCCCCGGGAGGCTTCGGCCTTTATTTTTCCGGGAACGAGAAGCAGTACGAAGGCAACGGATCCCATATCCCCCGGGGCCACGTGCCCTTGGGCAAGGGAATGTCCGGCGGCTTTCTCTATTCGACCCTGCACAGGGCGGCCCTCGACCGAGGCGTCACCGTGCGCTGCCGCTGCCGGTCGGAACAGCTTATCACCGACGGGAGCGGCGCCGTGACCGGCATCGAGGTCAGGGAATTGAGCCGGTCGCCCCTTGCCCGGGCCATCCACGCCCTGCTCTTTAACCTCGGCTTTGTCAGCAGTAAAAGCAGGAGGCTCCTGTCCTTGTTCGAAAAGAGGTTCGGCAAAACCGCCCGGATCCGGGCTAACGGCGGCGTGATCATTTCCACCGGCGGGTTTGTTTATAATAAGAAGAAATTCAATGAATACGCCCCCGCTTACAGCGGCTGCCTCCCCCTGGGGACGGCCGGCGACGACGGGAGCGGCATGGACCTCGGCATGAGCGTTGGCGGCGTCCTCAGTTCGGTGGACGTGTGCGCGGCCTCCCGCTTTCTCTATCCGCCGGTCGCCTTTGTGTCGGGAGTGCTCGCCAACATGGAGGGGAAGCGCTTTTGCGACGAAAGCCTCTACGGCGCGAGCATCAGCCGCGCGGTGACGCTGCAGCCGGAGCGCCGCGCTTACCTGATCATCGATTCAACGATGCACAATGACGGCCGCCTGCAGACCAAGCGCGGGGAGAAGCTGGGCAGCTCCGTCGCGAGCATCCTGAAGGGCGAGCAGAACCACATCATATACCGCAAGCTCACCACCTTCGTCAACCTTCACCTGAACAGAAAAAAATCGCGAACCATCGCCGGTCTCGCAAAAAAATGCGGGATCCCCGCTGAAACGCTGGAGCGCACAGTGGAATCATACAACAGGCAGTGTGACGCGGGCGCTGACAAGGAATTCCAGAAACCGGCCGACTATCTCCAGAAGATAGTGAAGCCGCCCTTCTACGCCATAGACTGCCGCATCGAGACCATGAAGTTCCCCAGCACCTGCCTCACCATGGGCGGACTGAAGGTGAAGGGGCTCACGTCGCAGGCGGTCAGGGCCGACGGCTCGGTCATACCCGGGCTGTACGCCGCCGGCAGAAGCGCCGCCGGCATATGCTCCCGGTCCTACGTGAGCGGCTTCTCCCTGGCGGACTGCGTCTTTTCCGGGAGAAACGCCGGCGCCCACGCGGCCGGGCTGGCGGTGAAGAAATCCCCCAAAACAAGCAAACCAAGCAAAGCGAAGAAGAGGCGCCCATGAAACTGGAAGGAAAAGTAGTCCTGATCACCGGGGCTTCCACCGGAATAGGCAGGGAAGCGGCCATTGAGTTCAACCGGGCCGGCGCCCGGGTCGCCATAGCCGCGCGGCGCAAGGAGCTCCTTGACGAGCTCGCGTCACATTTGAGGGACCCCCTTGTCCTCAAAACCGACTTGGCCGATGAGAAACAGGCCCGGGCCATGGTGGATAAAACCGTGAAGCATTTCGGCAGGATAGACATACTGATAAACAACGCGGCCACGAGCATCGTCGAGAGCTCAGACCGCATCAGTCGGGATGACCTTCTCCGCGCCTTCACGGTGAACCTCCTCGGACCGGTAAGCGCGTCACAGCAGGCCTTTGTCCATATGAAAAAGCAGGGAGGCGGCCACATGATCAACGTGGGCACGCCGGGGTTCATGATCGGCGTCCCTTTCTACACCCCCTATGCGTGCTCCAAGGCCGCCTTCTCCGCCTGGACGCGGACCGTCCAGGGCGAATGGGCCGACGCGGGGATCACCGTGAGCGAGTACTTCCCCGGCTACACCGAGACCGGCGCGGTGGCCGAATCCGCCTACGGCCCCATCCCGATGGACCTGGTGATGAACAGGGGGAAGGGCTTCCTCGCGCGGTATTTCTCCGGCGCCCGGAACGGCAACGACGTGGCCAGGGACCTGGTGAAACTTGCGAAGAAGCCGCGGCATCTCATGTTTTCAACCTTCATGGAGCGCCTTGCCGGCTTCGTTGCCAACATCCCGGCCATACGGATTCCGGTGGTGAAGCGCATGGCCGCCACGGCCAGGAAAAAGATGGAGGGTCGTCATGTGTGATCTCTGCATGAAGCACGGCGCCGGCGGCAAGTGGTACCTGAACGCCGAGCATTATTCCAACGAAATCGTCGAGAAGTACAACCTGCGCGATTTTCTCATGGAGCAGTACAAGAACTTCGAGCAGATGTCCGTGCGCAAGGTCCACGGCTTCAACGCGGTGGGGATGGGATACAAGCTGCGCATACCCCTGATCGGGCGGATCATCAGGCGCACGGCGGAGAGCCTCCTCATGAGCACCAACCCGCCGACGAACCCCTTCAAGCCCGAGGGGCACATCGGCCAGGTGATCCCCCTGGAGGACGCCATCGCGATCCTCGAGACCTGCGCGGCCGAGCCGATCATCGAGAAAAACTGCATGTGCCGCTACATGTCCCGCGGGGAGAAGGAGGCCTGCTGCATCAACTTCGGCGTCATGTCCGAGATCGTCGACAAGCTGCCGCGCTTCATCCCGGAAAAGGACAAATATTTTCTCACCCGGAAACAGGCTGTCGAGCGCTTCAAGGAGCATAACCGGAAGGGCTACATCGGCACCATCTGGTTCGGGCCCTATCCCTACATCAACAACCTCTGCTCCTGCGCCAATCCCGAATGCGCGGGACTGCGGCCCCGGATCGATTACGGCATCAAGTCGATCTTCAAGGCCGAATACATCGCGCACCACCACGAACATGACTGCACCGGGTGCGGCGCCTGCGTCAGGTTCTGCCAGTTCGGCGCCATCGAGCATGATCCGCTGAAGAAGAAAATCACCATCAACATGGACAAGTGCTTCGGCTGCGGCCTCTGCCGCCACGCCTGCAAGCAAAACGCCCTGCACCTCACGCCCCGCGACGAGGTCCACGGGCACGAAAAAGATTACTAGATAACGCCCCGGGGACTGGAAGCCCCCTAAATTCCCCCCGGGGGGGCTTGTTGTAAACGGTTTCAATCAAAAAGACCCCTTGGAGGGGGTTGAGGGAGAAAGCAACTTACAGGTAAACACATGAAGGAAACCATAAAGGGAAAGACAAAGATCAGCATCGATTACACAAAGTGCGGCGACGGCGTCGGCGTGGACCCGCGGGAATGCTGCGCCTGCCTCCGGAAATGCGGGCCCGCCGTGTTCCTCCTCCACCAGACCATCGGCGCGGTGGAAGAAAACCCCTATGACCCCAAACAGTGGCGCGTCACCGCCCTCTGGCTCGACCTGTGCACCCGCTGCATGAAGTGCGTCGAATCATGCCCCGTCGGCGCCGTTTCGGTCACCTGGCGGCAATGAGAGCATCCTTTTTTTATAAAAAAACATGCCGGGAGATGTTTACCGATACTAATTGTATTATACTTGTATTAATCGCTGTTATTCGATTAAGAAAAAAGATGCGGCTTCAGCACAGCAGGATTTATGCCATGTATATAAAGTTCTGGGGATCGCGCGGCTCCATTCCAGTGTCCGGACCTCAATTCATCAAGTACGGCGGTGACACGGCCTGCGTGGAGATACGGACAAAAAACGATGAAGTCATCGTTGTCGACACCGGCACCGGGGTCAGGGAACTGGGAAACAGGCTCATCGCTGAAAAGAAAAAGAGGATCCATATCATCTTCACCCACGCGCACTGGGACCATGTTATCGGTTTCCCCTTTTTCAAGCCGTTGTACCGGCCGGACACCCGGATTGTAATAGCCGGATGTTCTGACTCACAGGTCGCCATCAGGAACATCATTTCGAACGTGATGGAGCCGCCGTTTTTTCCCGTCAAGCTGGATGAGTTGAAAAGCTCCATTCACTTTGCCGGAACCTGCCAGGAATCCATAACCATCGATTCGGTAAAAATATTCCCCATCAATCTCAACCACCCCAACAATGCCATCGGGTATAGATTCGTCGAAGATGACAAAACATTTGTCTATCTCACCGATAACGAGATCGGCTTCACTGAGCCCGGCTCCAGAGAACTGGTCTTCCGCCACCCGGGCGGCATGGATTACCCTGATTATGTTGAGTTCTCCCGCGGGGCCGACCTGCTGGTGCATGACGCGGAATTCACCCATGATGAATATCATAAAAACCGTTTTGCCTGGGGACACAGCTGCGCCCGGGACGTGATAGACCTGGCAATTGACGCCGGGGTCAGGCACCTGGGACTGTTTCACCTGAACCAGGACCGGTCTGACAGCGAGGTTGACGCCATGGTCGACGACTGCATAGGCATCCTGGAATCGAGGCGTCACGACATGCTGTGCCACGCAATAGCCCAGGGCTATGAAATAATGTTGTAAGATTTAATTGTTTCTGCCTGCGACGCGCCTTATACATCAGCGGTCAGCCGCTTCATAGCCGCGGACTTATCCGCGATCCGCGGCGGCGCGCTAGCGGATCATCTCCGGGGCGCTATCCTTCGTCGGCAGCGCCATCGCGAACGGAGACTTCGCCCCCTTCGATTTTCAGGGCCTTGCCGTTCACCAGGACGTCCGCGATCTTCCTGTGCGCCGAATCTATGATCCTGCCGAAGGTCTGTCGCGAGATGTTCATCTTCCGCGCCCCGTCCTCCTGGTACAGTCCCTCGAAATCGGCGAGGCGTATGGCCTCGAATTCATCGAGGCTCAGCACGACCTCCTCCAGCTGTGAAGCGGGGATTCCCCTCGGCTTGAAGTAGTTTTTGTCGGGCACGCAGCCCACCTGTCTGCAGCATTTTGATCGTGGCATAGTTTTCGCTTTCTTATTGACTTTTTGGGCATATGCCCACTAATTGTCAAGGAATAAACCGTAATGCCTAACCATGCCTGGCGTGACATTTTTCAAAAGAAAATCCCGCGCCGGAACACCCGGGTTTTCCTGTCAAGGGACGAGCCTTGAACAATTACATGCATCATCGTCGAGGAACCTTCATGAAAACAAAAATAACTGTCGTATGCGAAAACAGCGTCGTTGTTCCTGCCCCGCCCCTCATCGGGGAGCACGGCTTTTCCTGCCTGATTGAAGCTGAAGACGCCACTCTCTTTGACACAGGCCAGGGGTTCGGTATAGTGAACAACATGCAGAGAATGGGGAAGCAATTCGACGGGATCAAGAGAATTATTTTGAGCCACGGTCACTTTGACCATACCGGCGGCCTTCTCACCGTTCTGCAGAATAAAAAGGAAAAGACCCCGGTATACCTTCATCCCGACGCGTTCATTGAAAAAAAGGCGGTCATACCCCTTCCGCAAAACACGATTGAACTGCCCATCGGGATGCGGGCGTCGAAGGAAGAATACGAAAAGGCCGGCGCGGAATTCCATTTCATCAAGGGATTCACAAAAATAACCGGTTCCCTATCGGCGCTGTCCGATGTCAAGCGGCCTGCGGACTGGAAGACATGGGACGTCCGCCTGAAGCAGAAGATTAACGGCGAGATAATCGACGATCCTTTTACGGACGATCTCTCGCTGCTGATCAACACTGAATCCGGCCCGGTGGTGCTCCTGGGCTGCGCCCACGCGGGCATTGTCGAGATACTGGACGATCTCTCGGAAAAGACGGGCCTCAGGGAATTCCACGCGGTCATCGGCGGCACTCACCTGGAGAATGCGCCGGAAGACTATGTTGTCAGGGCCATGGAGACGCTGAAGGGCTACCGCGTGAAAAAAATCGCGGTATCGCACTGCACGGGGCTGAAAATGGCCGCCAGGTTCGCCGCCGAATTCAAAAACGAATTCGCCAATGCATCGGTCGGCAGCTCCTTCGAGTTCTGACAGACCCGTTCACGAAACGCGCACCGCTGCAATCCGGCGGTCAAGTCCGCGTTCCGCCGGCAGAAAAACAGGAAGCGGGTCATGATACCCCGCTTCCCGTTCCATATAATCTTCCTTGAGTTTGGCGATTTTTAGGCCGCAATATTCAATTCCTTATAGATTTTTTTCAAAGGCATACCTCTCCTCGCAAGGCTGGCGACTTTATCCGCGAATTCCCTTCTGCGCCGCAATTTGAAACATCGCCTCGACTGACCAATACTCGCTTGATCATTCTGAAGCCGTAAAGCTTCAAGATAACAAAATGCGGAAAACATCAATGCGCAGTACTTTTCTATGGCCTTCATTTTTCTCATCTGATAATGTCCCAGTCCGAGACGATCTTTGCAGTAAAGATATCCGGTTTCGATATCCCAGCGATAGCCGTAATATCGAATTATAT